>Ga0209278_1000099_pt1 | contig 129747 bp, 102 predicted proteins | sample JI81BgreenDNA_FD_187504 | JGI IMG/M metagenome (GOLD analysis project Ga0209278, IMG submission 187504) | Wastewater effluent complex algal communities from Wisconsin, to seasonally profile nutrient transformation and Carbon sequestration -... | ecosystem: Engineered > WWTP > Effluent > Algae... | reverse complement strand
GCCCCTTTCGCCTTCCTCAATACCTCCTCTTCATCTCACCTCTCCTCATTACCTCGCCAGTTCCCCTCGTTTGGGACCGCAAAGGTATTACATCTTCTCTCATTCAACCAAACTTTTTGCAAAGTTTTTTTGAAAAAAGTTTGCATCGGAGTCATTTACTATTGAATATCAACATCTTAATACCAAATATTTTTTCTAAATTCTTTTTCAACTTCCTTTGAAACTGAACTGTGTAGGCTTTAACTATGATTTTCGTAGATACGTCATCCCTAATATCTGTAACTTTCGCCATGTCGGCACACTCATCCTGGCTTTTAAGATGGTATCTGGTGATTGCTTCTTAATGATCTTCAGTAATTCCAAGTAATAGTAATATGCAGTCAGTACCCCTACTCTACAATTCATGGGTAATTGTTTGATGCCAATGTAGGCAAAGTCGAATTCCTTCTGAATTTCGTTTTCAATCTCCAGCTTTTGCGATTGGTTAAACTTAGATACATCGATACCTGGGAAATAAGTCCGGCCTCTATCTATATAGTCGCTTTTGATATCTCTAAGAAAATTGATCTTCTGAAATGCGCTACCCAAAGCTCTTGCATGAGGGACCAAAGTATCAAAAGATTGGTCTTTGCCTTTTAAAAATACTCGTAAACACATTAAACCTACTACCTCAGCAGATCCGTAAATGTATTTCTCGTACAAGGCCCTATCGTACACGATTGGATCAATATCCATATACATACTATCCACGAAGGCTTGAATGAACTCGAAGTCAATATGGTATTTATGTACCGTATCCTGAAATGCATGGAGAATGGGATTCATTGAAAATTTTTGGTCAATGGCCTTTTTAGTCTCCTTCCAGAATTCATCCAATATTTCCCTTTTATTTTCATTATGCTCAGAGTCTACGATCTCATCCGCAAATCTTACAAAGCCGTAAATCCCATAAATCGGATCTCGTAAAGATTCATCAAATATCCGTATACCCGATGAAAACGACGTGCTATAGTGATTAGTTATGACCTTCGAAGCCTTATAGGCGGCATCTAAAAAAAACTGATCCATACGTATTACCCTTCTTTTAGTAATAAGTCAGCCACCATCTGACCAGAAATTATCGAAGGTGGCATACCTGGGCCTGGTGCGGTAAGCTGACCTACGAAATATAAGTTTTTGCACTTTTTGCTTTTCACTCTTGGTTTTAGGAAAGCAGTCTGAAGTAGTGTATTGGCAAGTCCATACGCATTGCCCCTGAATGCGTGATAATCCTTAATAAAATCGCTGGTACAATATGACCTCCTATACACTAGACCATCTTTAAGATCAATCCCAAAAATTGATTTCACCCTTTGCACCACGATTTCGAAGTATTTTTCGCGGATTGCTTCGTCGTCATTAAGCAAATTTGGGGCAGTAGGTATCAATACAAACAAGTTTTCGGCACCATCTGGCGCAACACTTTGATCGGTAACACTAGGTGCACAAATGTAAAATAGTGGCTTCGTAGGCCACTTAGGATTGGTATAAATCTCATCTGCGTGTACTGCGAAATCTTCGTCAAAATACAAGGTATGGTGTTTGATTAATGGAATTTTTCGATTATACCCTAAATAAAATAACAGGCTACTTGGTGCCATTACTCTTTTGTCCCAATAAGCTTCGCTGTAATTTCTGTAAGCCGGGTCTGTCACTTTCTGATCAATGTGCTCATAATCCGCGCCGCTGACTACTGCATCACACTCAAAGGACCTGCCGTCTTTGCAATGAACTCGAGACACTTCACCATTTTGGTAATCAAAATTAGCTACCTCGGCATTGGTTTCGAATTTGACCCCTTGTTCCTTACATACCTGAACAAACCCTTCAATGATCTTATGCATTCCTCCAATGGGGTACCAAGTTCCAAGTTTTAAATCCGCATAGTTCATGAGACTATAAAGTGCAGGTGTATTCTCAGGGGTAGCTCCTAAAAAAAGTACCGGAAATTCTAATATCTTTCTTAGCTTTTCGTTTTGGAATTTGGACCTTATCTCCGCTGCGATGCTTGAAAACATTTGAAGGCCGAACATACTTTTCAAAATTCGCAAGTCAGCAAACTCTAGTATACTAAGACTAGGCTTCCAAACAAATTCGTTGATACCTACCTTATATTTGTAGGCTGCCTCGTCCATAAATTTACGCAATTTCACAGCGCTTCCAGACTCAATCCCTTCAAAAATTTGACACAACTTGTCAAAATCAGCAGGAATATCAATGAAATCATCTTTGCCAAATACTACTCGGTAGGAAGGATCTAATCTGACTAACTGATAGTAATCACTAGCGGTATGCCCAAATCTATTGAAAAACTGCTCAAATACCTCGGGCATCCAATACCAAGAAGGTCCCATATCAAAAGTAAATCCATCTGCGTGAAATACCCTAGCACGACCACCCAAACCATCATTTTTCTCAAGTACAGTAACATCCTTGCCAGCCTTTGCCAAAACAGCTGCGGCAGACAAACTACTGAAGCCTGATCCAATGACAATCGTCTTATTATTACCCATTATATGCAGATTTGTGTGATATCTTATTTAAAATTAAGGTTATATAGCAAATAAAGAGGACCAAATACGGCCACCAATCGCCTTGTAAACTTACAACACTTTCAGAAACGTTTTAACAAAAAATAAGTTGAATCAAAAAAAAAGGTCAACAGCATATGCATGTTGACCTTTTTATATCTAAAAAACCTAAGAATTACTCCTTATCAGCCTCTTTAGTATCAGCATTCATCTGATCCTTCAATTGGCTGAAAGCCTCCAAATCACCAAGTGTAGCCAATTCTACTTTCGAATTGGTGGTTTGTACTGCCTTTTTAGTTTCTTCTTTCGCTTTCTGCTCTTCAGACTTCACAGTTTCATCCGCCTCTTTTCGAACATCTTCCACAAATCTTGCGTGAGAAACGATGATTCTCTTGTCTTCACGATTGAACTCAATCACTTTGAAAGTCAATGTCTCATCTACTTTTGCAGATGTCCCATCTTCTTTTTTCAAATGTTTGATCGGTGCGTAAGCCTCCAGACCGTAAGGCAACTGTACTACCCCGCCTCTATCATCTTTCTTCGTGATGGTAGCTTCGTGGTAAGACCCTACTGGGAATACATTCTCAAAGGTATCCCATGGGTTTTCCTCCAATTGCTTGTGACCTAGAGATAGCTTTCTGCTATCAAGATCTACCTCCATGATGCTCACATCTATTTTCTCCCCTACCTTAGTAAACTCAGATGGGTGAGAGTATCTCTTTGTCCAAGACAAATCAGAGATGTGTACCATACCGCCGATACCTTCTTCAAGTTCTACGAATACTCCATAAGGCGTAAGGTTTTTCACCTCACCTTCATGTCTGGTACCTACTGCATATTTCTCAGCTACAATACTCCATGGATCTGCGGATAATTGCTTGATAGAAAGTGACATCTTTCGATCTTCTCTATCAATTGTTACCACTTTCGCTTCATAAGTTTGGCCAAGTGTGAAGAAGTCTCTTGCATTCACGGGCTGATTGCTCCAAGTCACCTCAGAAACGTGGATCAAACCTTCTACCCCTGGGATAATTTCTAAGAAGCAACCATAATCTTCGATGTTTACGATTTTACCAGAAACTACGCTACCTTCGGTAATTGAAGCATCCAATACTTCCCATGGGTGTGGCAACAACTGCTTAAGACCAAGAGAAATTCTTTTCTTATCCTCATCAAAATCAAGTACAACGACATTGACTTTCTGATTCATTGTAAGAACCTCATTCGGGTGATTGATTCTACCCCAAGAAATGTCCGTGATGTAAAGTAATCCGTCCACACCACCTAGGTCCATAAATGCTCCGAAGTCTGTGATGTTTTTCACCACACCTTCTAATACTTGACCTTTTTCAAGACCTGAAATGATCGCCTCTCTTTGTTCAGCCAGATCGCTTTCGATCAATGCTTTGTGAGAAACAACTGCGTTTTTGATGGCTTCGTTGATTTTTACAACTTTGAACTCCATCGTCTTTCCAACGTATGCATCGTAATCAACGATAGGCTTCACGTCAATCTGAGATCCAGGAAGGAATGTCTCCAATCCACTGCACTCTACGATAAGACCACCTTTGGTTTTGCTTACTACGTGTCCCTTAATAATTGAGCCATTTTTGTAAGAATCCACCAATAGATCCCATGCTTTCAGCAATTTTGCTTTTCTTCTGGAAAGCACCAATTGACCTCTAAGGTCTTCTTTATTTTCTACGTATACTTCTACCCGATCTCCGATTTTGAGATCTGGCATATCCCGAAATTCTGATAATGATACAAGTCCATCAGATTTATAATTGATGTCCAATACCACATCCCCTCCATGAATGGCTGAAACTACTCCAGTCACCACTTCGAACTCCGCAATTGAGTTTAGGGTTTTGTCGTACTTCGCTAGATAGTCATTCTTTTGAGAATCCGAATAATTTACAGTATTTCTTTTGCCAACAGTCCAATCAAACTGGTCGTGTGGCGTGTTTTTTGTGTCCTGTTGCTGTCCGTAAAGAAGCTCATCCACTAAATGGTCATCTTGGAGTTGGTTTTCACCGTCTTCCATGCCGAGATTTTTCTCGTCTAACATATTGAAAATCAAATTTGTATACGGCAACTATATGCCGTAGAGGTTAATAAAATTAAAAATGACTGCAAAAGTACGACAAATTCTAATCAGATTATCAATTAGTTATACTTTTTTTTCTTTATTCATCATTTTTTACCTTGGTTTCTTTAATTTCTCATAACTTTATCACTTGTAAATAAAAAACTGAAACCATGTACACCGAAACTAGACCCTGGCTAAAAAACTACCCAAGTGGTGTGCCAGCTAATATTGACCCGGAGCAATATGAAAATTTGAATCAATTTTTTGAAGAGTGCTTCAAAAAGTATAAAAATAATATCGCCTTCGAATGTATGGGCCAGACCATGACCTATGGAGAGCTCGATAAAAAATCCTTAGCTTTTGGAGCATATTTGCGTTCTCGAGGCTTGCAACCCGGTGACAAAGTAGCTTTGATGATGCCCAACTTGCTGCAGTATCCCATCGCAGTAGTCGGAACCTTGAGAGCTGGTCTGATCGTGGTCAACACCAATCCACTCTACACACCCAGAGAAATGTTACACCAATTTGAAGACAGCGACGCAAAAGCCATCCTGATCCTCGAAAATTTTGCGGCCAACTTAGAAACGATACTCCAAAATACCTCCATAAAAACTATCATTACCACCAGCATTGGAGAAATGCTCAGTCCGGTAAAGGGATTCATAGTGAATGCAGTGGTTCGCCACGTGAAAAAAATGGTACCAAAATACAAACTTCCAAATGTAGTCAGCTTTTCCACTGCTCTTTCAGAGGGTAAAAAATTTACCATAACACCCTTTCCAAACAAATTGGATGATGTGATTATGCTTCAATATACTGGAGGAACCACAGGCGTATCCAAAGGGGCAATGCTTACGAATAGAAACCTCGTGGCCAATATGCTTCAAGTAAAATCCATCATGGATACCAGACTTAAAGAGGGAAATGAAATCGCCCTCTCACCATTGCCGATGTACCATATTTTTGCATTTACAGTCAATGTACTAGCCATGACGGCACTTGGAGCGAAAACTGTACTCGTCACCAATGCCAGAGACATTGGGTCTGTGATCAAAGAATTCAAAAACCACAAAATTACATTGATGACAGGTCTCAATACCTTATTCAATGCGTTGCTCAACAACCCAGAATTTTCAAATATTGATTTCTCTTCACTCAAAGCTACTGTGAGCGGCGGAATGGCACTACAAAGACCAGTGGCCGAAAGATGGGAGGCACTAACAGGTTGTCGAATAAGTGAAGGCTACGGAATGACAGAGTCTTCACCTGTGGTTTCTGTAGATTCTATAGATGGGACGGCTATTTTGGGTACCATAGGTCTCCCAGTGCCTTCCACGGATATCCGAATTGTAAAGGATGATGGGACCATAGCAGAAGTGAATGAGGTAGGCGAACTTCAAGTCAGAGGACCACAGGTCATGAAGGGTTACTACCAAAAGCCTGAAGAAACCGCAAAAACAATCGTAGACGGATGGCTTTGTACGGGTGATATGGCTACCATCGATGAAAATGCCTACCTTAGAATCGTAGATCGCAAAAAGGACATGATCATCGTGTCTGGATTCAATGTTTATCCAAACGAAATCGAAGATTTGGTAGTAAGCCACGATAAGGTATTAGAAGCAGCCGCCGTGGGCATTCCTGATCCAAAATCTACAGAGGCCGTCAAGCTCTTTGTCGTAAAAAAGGATGAGTCCCTAACCAAAGAAGAGATTATGGCCTTTTGCAAACAAAATCTCACCGGCTACAAAATGCCAAAGGAGGTCGAATTTAGGGATAGCTTGCCAAAAACGAATGTTGGAAAAATTCTTCGCAGGGAGTTGAAAAATTCATAATAGCGAAATGAGTCATGAGGGCGTAAATCCAAATTTCAAACTGATTCCCAAGCGATCTTTGGACATCGAAGAAAAACTCACTAGACTTGCCTCTGGAGATAAGATCATTCTGTCTGAGATCATTACTTCATTAGAAAGTGATCGTTCGGAACGGAAGGCCGAAGCTCGAAAAATAGTCCAACAACTTCTTAAAAATAATGGTGCACCCAAAACAGCACTCCGGATTGCGATCACAGGACCGCCAGGTGTAGGCAAAAGTACATTTATTGATGGCTTTGCCAGTCATATAGCAGAGCAAATCGGGAAGGTGGCGGTCCTTGCCATAGATCCAAGTAGCGACCTTAGCGGAGGTAGTATTCTAGGAGACAAGACTCGTATGGAACGTATCGGTTTTCATCCAAATGCTTATGTCCGTCCTACCCCCGCTGGCAAAATGCTGGGAGGTGTAGCCCCGGGAACCAAGGAAACGATACTGCTTTGCGAAGCCGCAGGATTTGATGTCGTTTTTATTGAAACTGTTGGAGTTGGTCAATCAGAGCATTTAGTCTCCAAAATGGCAGACCTCACCCTTATGATTATGCAACCAGGTAGTGGTGATGACATCCAAGGAATCAAAAGAGGCGTCATGGAAATGGCAGACATTTTTGTAGTCAATAAAGATGATGGAGATTTGCGCCCCTTTGCCAAAAAGACTCAAGATTACCTTCGCAATGCTCTTCAGTTCGTGAGTCCACGATTAGAAGGATATAGGCAGCCCGTATTGAAGGTGTCAAGTTTTGAGCATCGGGGATTTTCAGAAGTATGGGAAGTCGTGCAGATCTTTAGAAAACAAGCCATCGACCAAGATCGTTTCTTTAGCAATAGACAGACCCAAGACAGAGAATGGCTTCAATTTTTGATCAAAGAGGGATTGCTGCAAACTTTTCAAAACCATCCAAACGTACAGGCTTTAATTTCCCATACCTTTGATGGGCTTCAAAAAGATGGAGAAAGTCCATTTTTTTTATACGATCAGTTTATGGCCGGACTTTATGAATTATTTCCTAGTGTCGGAAAGCAGTAAAATTTCAATAGATCGGTTATCTTTACCCACGAACTCAAAAAAAATATCTTTGTTTCGTTTCAAATATTTTTGGTTGGTCCTAGGACTTTTCGGCATGCAAGCCCTGCTTAGGGCCCAATCCCCACACAGACCGGCGATAAGCTCACCAGTAAAGCACTCCATCATTTACGCTGGTTCTTTCGGCGAGTTAAGGGGTAGTCATTTTCACGGGGGGGTAGATATCAAACCATCTGGCAAAGGGAAGGATTCAATCTTCTCGGCACAAGAAGGCTATATCCAGCAAATCAAAATAAGTAGAGGTGGCTATGGCAAAATGATCAAAATACAGCACCCCAATATGGGCTTAAGTACCTTGTACGCACATTTGGATAGTTTTAGCCCACCCATCGAAGCACTGGTGACGGAATTTCAAAAAAAAACCAACAGCTACGAAATCGATTTGATCCCAGAGCCAGGAAAATATCCCGTGACTAATCGAGGATTCCTAGGATACATGGGTAATACAGGTCATTCTTATGGACCACATCTCCACTTCGAAATCAGGGAAGCACAGACTGATAAATTGCTCAATCCAGCTGTGTACGGCATCAAACCAAAAGATACCAGAAAACCAACTATCAAATTAGTAAAATGTTATGCCATTTCTGACCAATGGCAAACTTCCGAACTTTGGACTCAAACACCGCTTCAAATCAGAGGAAAAAATACCAGCCTGCCCACCAAATATCACCAAATTGGCTTCGGTATCGAAGCCTTTGACCAGATGAATGGAGCATCTAATATCAACGGCATCTGGAGCCTACAAATCTATGCAAGGGACACCTTAATATATTCTTACACTATGCAGGAATACGCATTAGAGGAAAATAAACTGATGGATGCCTTTACTTGTTTCAAAGCTAGAAAATCTTCAGGCAAACACATCGTTAAGGGATTTCGCCACCCAGTCAATAATTCCTTACTTGCACAATTTCCTTACAAAGATGGAGTCATCACGCTGTTACCCACTCAGCCCACTTCCATTACAATTATCGCAGAAGACATTGAAGGGAATAAAGATATACTAACCTTCAATGTACACTTAGACGAAGATCTAATAAAACCTGATACCCTATCCACGGATGGGAAACTGATCCAGATCAACGAAAAATACGCCCTAGAGTCCCAAGGCTTGCGGATCAACATCGCAGAAAGAAGTTTTCTTGGGCCATACGTATTCAAAGTCGATACCCTTACAAAAAACAAAGAAATCCAATGGAAAATCGGAGATACCAAGGATCCGCTCTTCAAAAAAATGAAGATTCAGGTGAAAATCCCTCAAAAGTACATGGCTAAAAAAGATAAACTATGCTTCGTATCCAAGGAGAGAGGTCGAATTAGCTTTGGTGAACAGATAGAAGACTCAATCCTGATTACAGAAATCAGACAATTGGGTAGCTTCGGGTTCTTCTTAGATACGGTGCCGCCTAGTATAAAACCAGATAGATTTTCTGTCCAAGCAAAAAATTACAAGTCTTTTAGCTTTACCATTACGGATAATGTGATCCCAAAGGGGGAAGCCACACCTTTTCTTTATAGTGTTTGGATTGACGGTGAGTGGATCGCCTGCCCATTCAAAGCAATGGACCATAAACTCACCATCCCAATACACCAACTGAAACCAGGTAATCACGATCTGCTCATCCAGGTCACGGATTACAAACAAAACAAGGCTGTTTTCAAAAAACAATTCAAGACCTAACTTCCTAATTATTCGAGGGAGATCAAGTCACTATTTGGTCATTCGGCCTTTCCATCGATACCGAAGGTCTGGTCCCAAAGCCACCAAACCCATGGCTATGATATACGGTATATAGACCACAGAAGCCGAAATAAAACTCAAAATGCCAACTTTCTTCCCTTGTAAATGCCAGTATGGTATCACAAAGTAGTAATCCATAAGAAGCTTCCACCCAAAGAAAACACCTGCGATTACAAAAAACTTTGCATCCCAACACCCGAAAAAAACAGCGGCGACCATACTCAACGACACCAAAAAAGCCATTGCCTGAAGCCAAAAAATGACGGATCTGTCTGTATGCCTACTTTTCGAAGCCCAACGGATGCGCTGCCGAAGTAGATCCGCCCAAGAATCTTGGGCAGCAGTCAGGACCAAAGCAGCCTTGGACCAAAGAAAACCAACAGAATCAGGAACTCGCTTGGCAATAGATTGTACCAAAAATACATCATCACCAGAAGCAAGGCCATGCTGGTAAACATCGGGAGCTACCGCCCGAAACAAATCCGCTTCTATGAGGTAATTAGCACCATTGGCCATGTAGGCTCGCTGAGATTGAATACCGTAGTGGGTGATCAGCATCGTAGCTGCCAGGTCAATCTTTTGAAAACTGGAAAGAACCTGCCCTCTGGAATCAGAAAATGTAATGGGACCGGCAACAAACTTTTTTTCGGGATGCGCCCTTTGGTAAGCCTCGTAGGCCAGCAGTATTTCTGCAGGAAGTACACAATCTGCATCGGTACTTAGAATATATGGAAATTTGGCTTGGGTAACACCATGTAACAAAGCGGCTTTTTTACCAAATTTGTTCTGATCTAACCGCAAAATAGTCAGCGGCAAGTTCTGACTGTATGCTTGAAATAGCGCTGGACCATCATCCTCGCTGTGGTCATCAATGACAATGACCTCGAAACTTTCTTTCGGGTATTTAAGCTTTAAGAGTGATTCACAAAGTGCCCGGATATGCCGAGCCTCATTTCGAAAAGGCACCAGAATGGTGACGCCGAAGCGTTGATCTGCTTTCTTTCCATTTCCAAAATCATCAGGCTGATTCGGTCTGTTTGCTGCCCGGATCGCGATCAATATACCGCCATAGCCTAGGAAGAGCAATGCTGTGCCAAATAGATATATCTCAAAGAAAAAGGGCACTACTCGAATAATTTGTCATAGCGCTGATCATCTCTGCTGCGCTCTACAGGCTGTGGTGTTCGCTTTGGTAACTCGAGGAAATCGTCTTGCTTCACTTCTTCTACGACCTCTTCATATGGAGTGAAGGTATCTTCTTGTTTGGGTGGTGCTTGGAATTTGCTACTAAAAACACTACTGACGATGGATTTTACCATCCAGCCAAAGCTTATAAAAGGTAGTGCTAAGGCTGTAATCGCTAATTTAATCACCCCACCCGATATACTTTCTTTAAATTTTTTACCATGTTCGGCTATAGAATTGAACACCACTTTTCTGTCCACCAACAAGCTGACGATAATAAATGTCAAACTTAGGATAGGATAAAACTTGTACACAAGACTAAAAAACCAATATACGGCCAAACCTAGGAGTACCACTATCGCTAAAGCAATCCAACCACCTGTTCGACCTACGCGTACCTGACCTTGGAAACCATAATTATTTTGAAATCGATTCATCGTTATCTCTTTTGTTGATCAATGATGTATTCCCTATGAAAATTTTCTACTTTGCATATATGAAGCACTCTTTTTCATGAAATACTCCTACAAAACGCATCCTAACAACAGAGAGTTTCACACCTAGATAGCTGCTTGGATTATCTCGACAAAGTTAAGCATTTAGCGGATGGTCGTCGAATTGCATTTCGTAGAGTTCTTTGTATTTGCCCGTTTCGAGAGCAAGCAATTCGTCGTGCGTACCCATTTCCACCATTTGCCCCTGATCCATGACCATGATTTTCTGCGCATGTCGGATGGTAGATAGTCTGTGGGCAATGATGATGGAAGTCCGCTTGCTGATCAATTTTTCAATAGCATACTGCACCAAAGCTTCCGTCTCCGTATCAATCGACGACGTAGCCTCATCCAGGATCAAAATATCTGGCTCAAAAACCAAGGCACGTACAAAAGAGATCAACTGTCGCTGTCCGACAGATAGATTATTTCCGCGTTCGGTGACCACAAAATCATATGAACCTGGCAATCGCTCGAAGAAGTCATGTGCTCCGATCATTTTAGAGGCTTCGATGACCTTTTCCATTGAGATGCTTTCATCGCGAAGCGTGATATTTTCATAAATACTGCCATGAAATAGGAACACGTCCTGGAGGACAATGGCGATTCGATTTCGAAGGCTATTGATTTCGTAATCCTTGATCGGATGCCCATCCAGGAGGATATCACCCCGCTGAATGTCATAAAATCTGTTGAGGATGTTGATGATGGTGGATTTTCCGGAACCCGTACTACCGACAATCGCCAAGGTCTCCCCATGGTGAAGCTGGAAAGAGAGGTCTTTGATCACAAAATTTTCTTCGTCGTAAGCAAACCACACTTTTTTGAAGTCAATGTCTCCCTTTAGTTTTTCGGGTTTGATGGTTCCCTGATTGGGAATTTGTTCTTTGTTGTCAATGATTTTGAATACCCGCTCTGCTGCCACGAGTCCCATCTGGAGGGTATTGAACTTATCCGCGGCCATTCTCACAGGACGGAATAGTAGATCCAAATAGAGTGGAAAAGCAACCAGAGCACCCAGTGTCACGTAATCTTGAAGATAGGACTTGGCACCGAGCCAAACCATCAGCGCCAATGAAAACGCAGAAATCAATTCTACCACAGGAAAGAAGATGGCGTAGTAGAATACCGAATCCAAATTGGCCGTGGTATAATCTCGATTGATCTTTTTGAATTTCTGAAGCTCTTTGTCCTGGGCATTAAAAATCTGCACGATCCGGATACCCGAAATCCTCTCTTGGAGGAAGGAATTCATGTTGGACAATTGAGTTCGGACCTTTTGATAGGAGACTTTTACTTTCTCCTTGAATATGTAGGTTGCCCATAAGAGAAATGGTAAGGTCACCAAACTGATCAAGGTCAATCTCCAGCTGGTGTAAAACATAATCCCGATCACCGTGAAAACCGCCAACAAATCTGCCACAATTGTGATCACCCCTTGGGTAAACACTTCATTGATGGCTTGGATGTCATTAATGGTACGGGTCGTTGATGCGCCAATGGGCGTATTGTCAAAATACCGAAGACGTAAAGACAGAAGATGACTAAATACCTTGATCCTAAGATCCTTGACCACGGACTGCCCCAAATCCGATATGGCATAGATGAAAAAGTAACGCATTGCTACATTGATCAGAAGCACCACAACGAAAAGTGCAGCCATCTTGTAGAGACCTGGCATATCACCGACCAGGATGTGCTCATCCACCATGGTCTTGACCAGATAAGGAGAGATGGTACTAACTGGCGCCAATAAGATGGCCAAAACTGTGCTGAGAATGAACAGCTTCTTATGTGGAAGCGCTGCCGCAATCACACGTCCTAGGATCCGATAGTCTGTCTGTTTCTCCTTCGTCATGAATCTGTCTTATTCGAATTTCAACAAATCAGGCTGGGAAATGGTTCGCCCACCTGAAAGCATGAGAAATTACGGAAACCATTAAATGATTTCTTTCTTCTTTCGAAAATGTCTGAAATTGGTTGAAACACTGAGGTGTTGGGCAGCCCCAGCCAGGTGATGATACCCGAGACCATAATCCAGTGTGATGGATTTCAGTCGGAGTCCGAATCCCAGGCTGAATCCCGCCATACTTCTGAACGTGCTCTGTGACAATTCCTGCCTTCGGAGGTGATTGTAGGCAAATCTGATTTTCATCGCTTCTGACTTGCCGATCAGCAATTCTCCATTGAAGAGGGTGTGCCGAAAAAAATTATCGACCGTACGGCTTAAGCCAGAACCACTATCATCCAATGGATTCCCCAAGATATCTACGGGTCGGGGTGCATTGGGGTCATCATATCGGATGTCCCATTGCTGAAGATTGTGAAAAATCACGGAAAATCTGAATGGAAGGTAAGCCAGCCTTTTGGTTAGTCCAAATTGTACATCCAAGGGTGCATGAAAACGCTCTTGGGCATAGGTGGTCAGTTCCGTACCCAGATTTTTGATAACGAAGGAGACTGCCAATTTTTCATCCGGATTTTCATATGTCAATCCCAGATCTGTGGCAATACCCCTGCTTTGGTAGCTTTCAAAATTGGAGAAAATGGCTTTCAGGTTTGCTCCGAAGAAGATTCGTTCTGCGATCTGCTTCGAAGCACCGATGGTCAGCAAATTTTCCCTTGCAGAAAAACTTCCATCCCTGTTTCCGAGGATGTCTGCGTATTCAAAATTGCCATAGGAAAAATAGGAGAATCCCACATGGGTCGTAATCCCGAGAGATTTCAGATGGTGTCCATATCCAAAATGCCCGAAGCCAATATCTGCAAAATGCCAATTGTGCGAAAAAGACAAACTTTGATGCATCTTTTCATTGAGGGATGCGGGATTGGACATTGCCAGATTGATATCATCGTCCATGACACCGATGAGCGATCCACCGAGCCCCGTCAGGCGACCACTCGCTGGCAGATTGAGAAACTGGTATGTGGTCTGCCCACCCTGCTGACTCCACAGTCCGAGTGGTAGCATCAGTAACAAAAAGCCCAACAGTATATATTTATTCATCCCTAAGTCACATTTTATTTATCAGTAACGTCAGCTGCGGGGTTTTCATTATCTGCAGTCCATATCGTCCGACAAATCCCCATGGTATCACACTCCATTTTCTTGACCAATAAGCCAGCTTCATCATACATGCTGAGAAGTCCAAACTCCTTATCCCCATTTCGGTAGGCGCCTTGCGTCTTGAGTTTACCATTTTCGTGATACTCCGTAAATGGACCGTTTTCGAGATCATCCACAAAGGTGACTTCTTCTTTGACTTGGCCATTGGGGTAATAAGCCTTGAAAATACCTTGAATTTTTCCTTGGACTACTTCACATTCTAACTGAAGGCCGCCTGTATCGTAGTAATGCTTTTTTGTGCCATGCAAGATATCATCTCGATAGGGTAATTCGTCTTCAATTTGTCCATTTTCATAAAAAAGATAGCGAACTCCTTGGCGCTTCCCTTTATCGTAGGTAGCAGTTTCCGCCACAGCACCTGATGGATAAAACCGATAGTAAATACCATGAATAGAACTATCAGCCATTATTTCATACCTCTCATATAGTACCCCATCTTCAGAAAAAACCTCCTTCGATTCTGTAGAGGGACCACAAGATAACAGCAGACAGAACCACAAACATAAAAACAACCTCATTGTACTTCTATTTTTGAATTGGCACCAAAGTCAATTAGACTCTTCAAATCCTAGTGAATCACGCTTCCGCAGGTTTGTCCGATGCGGAAAACCTTTGTAGCACAAAAATAGAAAATATTTTTTAGCCAAATTAAAAATCAATACAAGTGGAACCTGATTTGAACCCAAGGAAAAGGTCCCAAAAATGAAAAAAGGTGTCCATCACTGAACACCTTCTTTGTAGCGTGGGGGAGGCTTGAACTCCCGACCTCAGGATTATGAATCCTGCGCTCTAACCAGCTGAGCTACCGCGCCAAAATTTCGGTTGCAAAGATAGCACTATTTTTTAAATCTAAAAGACTTGTGCCAATTTTTAAAAAAATACTTTCAGAAATGATTTTCGGTCTTAGAAAAAACACCAACTTTGATCTGAATAATAACAGCTTATGTCTACGGCATCTAAGGCTTGGATATTGATATGGGGCGGAGGTATGATCCTGAGCATGAGCTTGGCTTTTATATTTGAAACCCACACCTACACAGAGTTACTGACTTGGTATGACTTACCAAAAGAGGCCTATCAATACGAGCAGTTCACCCGTGATTTTTTTCCTGAGGAAGCTTACGAAGTCAGGAAGTGGATTTTGCGTTTCATCTTTTTCGGTATGCTGTTGATCGGATTTCGCATTCTAAGGCATCGGCATGGCATCACCTTAGGTAGACGCGATTGGTCTGCTCCAAGTTTTTCAGACTTCGGTGTTTTTCTATTGGCATGTTCGGCGGCTACTGTGGTACAATGGCAGCAATTTCCCGCCTACGACGAAGTTTTTACGAGCTATTACATCCTCGATGGCAGTCCTTGGCATGCTTGGAGTTACTATATGCTGCCCAATAACCACAGCCTTTTCTCTGTGATCGGCAGTTGTCTTAGTTTTGGAGAAAGTACGGTTTACTTGGGGCGAGGCATATCTATTTTCTTTTTTGGATTGGGCTGTGTGGCCATGTTTAAGTCGTGGCGTACTACCCAGGCTGTCTCGATTTCATGGGCCATGCTCCTTTGTGCTCTTTGCTATTTTCCTTTGATCGGTATGGCGGGTCAGTCTCGCGGGTATGCGCTGCTGTGGTGTATATCGTGGTGGGTATTTTGGTATGGAAGTCGGTACCTGCAGCAGCTGCGAATAGGCGATTTACAGCGACTGGGGACACTTCATGTATTCGGATTTCTGACCATGCCGAGTTATCTCTACATTTTTATGGCGGTATTCCTCTGGCTGATTTGGTCTTCGAGGGACACAAATGATTTTTGGAAGAGCGTCAGCTCCATCGGATGGATTCATATGCTTAGCATTGGTATTACCGTTGCCTGGATGTCTCCCCTACTCGCATTTTCTGGGTACGAATCCCTGACCAGCAATAAATACGTGGCCTTAGGTCAGCAGAGCCTTGGGGAATTTACAGAAGCATTTCTTCCCATTGCAAAGCATTATCTTTATTACGCATTTTTCGAGCTTCCGTGGGCAATCGTCCTGATCCTTTGGGTGATCCTGGCCTACTACCATCGGAAAGAAAAGCAGCAAACACAGTGGGTAGACCTGGGCATCATCCTGATCGTAAGTAGCCTTTGTCTGATCCTCTTCATGAAAAAATGGCCTTTCCATCGCAATCTAATCGTTCACTTTACGATATTCTATCTCCTAGGGCTTGGTGGCATGTTAGCAATGGTAAGGCATTTGGCCAAAACACAGCTACTTGCCAAGCGAATGTCTATGCTCATCCTTCTGGGAATTTTCAGCTACCAGTTCAGCCAAATCAATCATCAAAAACTAAATCAGCAGGTGTATTTTGATGACAGCGAGCATGCCTATCGTCTGGCAGAATCCGTCAATCTACTGGCTCTACAACATGGCGCTGACTCCTTGGGGGTATCTTTTTCGGATCAAAGTTTTTATCCCGCGTACCTATGGACCAAGGAATTGGGCAAAAAATCGGTGGACCATGGTAAACTTCGGGTCGTCACCCGATCTGAGCGATCCGCGGAGATCCAAGAAAATAGACGAACAATGCTCGATAGTCTTGGGCACTATTACCTAATATCAGAAAAGTAAGGGCAAAAAAAAAGCTCCCGGGGCAGCTGGGAGCTTCTTGTGCTAAAAAATTCTTGTAGTAGTAGAAAAATATTTGATCTTTGTATACTATATAGATGCAGAAAAGCTTCATTTCGCTGCCTGAGTTTTAAAAAAAATGTACTCCAAATTCAAAATTATTTTTTACATATTTATAGAGAATTGAATATTAGCTATATAGCACATTTTCCTAAGTAGACAAAAATTCCAATCCAAACGAGGCCTTTTACTAGAAAAAACAAAAATCCAGCTACACCCATTCTTTTGAGCCACAGCATGAATTTGTTTTGAGGTTGTTGTTCTTGATTCATGTTTGTACTTTTTTTTTGATGATGGATCAATCGATTTGCGTCAGCTTTACTCCGTAGTCCTTTTCAATGGGTTGGTTGTCTTTCGAAAAGTGAAGTCGGAGAAAAAAGTAGTACTGATAATTGATGCTTACTGCAAACCACCAAGCGATTTTGAATCCCGCTACCCCATCCAAAAAGCCCCTTCGAAGCACGTATGTCTTCAAAAATCGCCAAATTGGAGAGACGAGAAGCCTGATCACAGAAGGAAATTTCCCTTGATTACGCCATTCCATCGCTTTGAGCAGGGCATATTTTTTGGATTTGAAGCCCAGCTGACCTGCCTCCTGATATGAAAAATGGTGAAAAAGTCCTGAAAGCCTCTGAACCGACATACCTGAACCGAGCTCCAAAACTTCATGGACCGCATCCGATGACCATGATGCCACGTCCCGATGATACAGTCGCGGCCTCCACTCCGGAAACCAGCCGCTGTACCGAATGGCCTGACCACAAAAATAATTCAGCCTATTGAATGCAAATACCCCGGGATTTGAAAGATCTAGCTTCGATATTTCCAGCTGTAGTTCGGGGCTGAGTCTTTCATCTGCATCGATGGAAAGTATCCAGGGGTGCTGGGCTGTATCTGCTCCAAAATTTTTGGTAGCCCCGTATCCGAGCCATTGTACCGAAAGTACTTTTGCGCCCAGACTGACCGCTTTTTCCGGTGTACCATCCGTACTCTGACTATCCAGCACGAGGACTTCATCGCAGACAGGCGCTACCGATCGGATGCAATCTTCTATAAGTGATACTTCATTTTTGCAGATGATGACGGCTGTGATCCCTGATTTTTTCACGAGATCATACTTTTATGCCGTACAGCCAGAAAATCAGGATTCTCCAGTTGAGCTTTGTTGTACAACAGTCTTTCATTGGTCTCGATATCGACGACTTGGCCCCCGGCTGCTTCCAGGATAATCTGGGGTGCGGCCGTATCCCACTCCATGGTGGTACCATAGCGCGGATAGACTTCGGCCCATTCGAGTGCGAGCCAGAGAAACTTTAGGGCACTCCCTACGGGAATCACCTTTGGTTCCGAAAGTGTATTGATATAGTCACGGGTCTTGCGATGTATATAGCTCCGCGAACACACCACCCTGATTTCTTCGCGATCTTCTGCCGTGGTGACCAATTGCTGGGCTGGCTGACCGTTCATTTCGACATAGGCACCTTCATGGGTAGCGTATGCCATCATATCCAAAGCTGGCGCAAATAAAATCCCCAAGACAGGTTGGCCATTTTCGATAAGGGCGATATTGATGGAAAACTGGTCATTCCGATTGATAAACTCACGGGTACCATCCAATGGATCCACAAGCCAATACCGCTGCCATTGCTGACGCACCTCATACGGTGCAATATCACCCTCCTCACTCAAAATGGGAATCCCCCCCAGCAAAGGCGCCAATCTCTCCTGGATGATTTGATTGGCAGCTTGGTCGGCGAGGGTGACTGGCGAGTCATCTGACTTGGTCTGAATTCCAAAATCCAAACTCCGGTAGACCCCTAAAATTGCAACGCCTGCGGCTCTGGCAATTTCCTTACATGGTGGGATAAGATGTCGATAATCCATTTGATTTTCCATGCCGCTAAATTACGAAAATACTTCAAATCTCTGTATTTACACATCCATTTCCATCAATTATTGCATACCTTTGACGAGAGAATAGCAGTAGAGAAAGCATCAGCGACTGCCAGGAACTCATCACATGTAAATTTTGGTTTTTTCAACCAACGCGTAATTTGACCATGAAAAAAATACTAGTAACGGGTGGCACGGGATACATCGGTTCGCACACCATCATAGACCTCATCGAGCATGGATACCAGCCGATTTCTGTAGATAATGGTTCCAACTCCTACATGGACACACTGGACCTCATCCATCAAATAACAAGTGTCCGAGTACCGAATTATGAACTGGATCTGTGTCACAAAAGCACCGTAGATCAGATTTTTTCTGAACATGAGTTTCATGGAGTCATCCACTTTGCGGCCTTCAAATCGGTGCCTGAATCCATGCAAAACCCGCTGGCCTACTTCAAAAACAACCTCGATAGCCTCCTGAATATCCTGGAAGCCGTCGTCGCGTATGAGGTTCCGAGTTTCATCTTCAGTAGCAGCTGTACCGTATATGGCGATGCCAGATCGTGCCCCATCACGGAAGAGACCCCTTGGCTACCGGCTGCCTCACCCTATGGCCGCACCAAACAAATAGGCGAACAAATTACAGAAGATAGCATCCGAAACACCAAGTCACGGTATTCCATCTTGAGGTACTTCAATCCTGCCGGGGCCCATCCTTCTGGCTTGATCGGAGAGCGACCAAAAAAAGAATTTCAAAACTTGGTGCCTATGATCACAAGGGTCGCAAAAGGGGAGTTGGCACAGCTCAAAGTTTTTGGAACGGATTATCCCACAAGGGATGGAAGCTGCATCCGGGATTACATCCATGTGTGTGATCTCGCACATGCGCATACGAGGTCGCTCAGCCATCTTCTATCCGCGGGGCAGGATACAGAGGAGCACATCTTTAATGTTGGGCTCGGTGAAGGTGTCAGTGTCCTCGAAATGGTACATGCATTTGAAGAAGCTACTGGAATCCGTATCCCTACGTCGCTGGAAGGCAGGAGAGCAGGAGATGCCGTGGCGGTGTATGCTGATCCGAGCCTTATCAAAGAAAGACTAGGCTGGTCACCGAAATATTCCATCCGGGATATCATGGAGTCTGCATGGAAATGGGATCAGAACCAAGCTGCGGAGTAATCGCTACCATCCTAATCAAAATTTGACCAGGCAAAAAATCACCCCTATCCGATCCCACATATTCTCAACAATCTGAGCCGGGACGACATAGCGCTCGAAAAATCCTATCCTAGCCGACAGTTTGACTGCTTAGCACCTTTCAAGTGGCAATAGCGCCATACTTTTGGGTCAAGAAGTCAGAAAATGGTGCTTGTATCCATCTGCACTTCACCTGCCACCTAAAAAAACAAAACATTCGTAGCGCTGATCGCCAGGATAGGGATAAAGCAAACTTCGAAAAAAGGAAGGAATCCCTGTTCTGGCAGCTGTTCAATCCAAGTTTCTGCCCATGATTGTATCTATAAAATGTGCCTTGGACATTCATATTATCATTAGATGCTTTACTAAAGAAATATCAACCAGGAAAAAAGAAAAAAAAACTCCCCAGAAAAAACAATCAATCAAATGATGGTCTTTTGATAAAATATATACCTTTGTCATAGTTCAATATCGTGATACGTGGGTAGTACCGACCTTCAAATATTAACCGTGATTATGCCGATTGCCATGGGTGCCATCATGCTAGGTTTAGGATTGAGCCTACAGATGGAAGATTTTCGGCAAGTGGCGAAATATCCGAAACCCATTTGGATCGGATTGGTCTGTCAGCTGATCTTGCTTCCGAGTTTGTGTTTCCTGCTGGTCTACTTTTCGGATCTGACACCAGCCCTTGGACTGGGGCTTATCCTACTTGCGGCTGCTCCAGGTGGCCCTTCTTCTAATCTCTATAGTCATCTCGCAGGTGGCGATGTAGCGCTGAATATAAGCCTGACCGCCGTCAATAGCATTTTGAGCATCATCACTTTGCCACTATTGGTCAATCTGGGTATCCATGTGTTTGTATCAGATGGTAGTGTGGTGCCACTTCAGTTTCAAAAGATCTTGGAAGTATTTGCCATCATCATGATCCCTGTCAGCCTTGGGATGTGGGTACGCAGCAGATGGCCCTCCTTTGCTGATTACATGAAAAAACCAGTTAAAATCGCATCAGCTGTATTTTTAGCCTTGCTCATTATCGTAGCGGCGGTAAGTCAATGGTCGATTCTAGAAAAATATTTCTGGAGCGTCGGATTCTACACCTTATTGTTCAATATCCTCAATCTTTTGGTAGGCTATTTTGTGCCTCGCTGGTTTCAAATATCTCATAGCCAAGCGGTCGCCATCGGTATGGAGATTGGTATTCACAATGGAACATTGGCTATATTTGTAGCACTGAGCATTCTAAATAATGCAACCGTGGGCATTCCTGCGGCGATCTACAGTATTATGATGTTCATTACGGCAAGCATTTTTGGTGTGCTGGTCAACAAATTCAATCCTAATGTCAAAAACATCACCCCATAAATCGAGGCAAAAACAAGCAAAAATCTTGCGTTGGACTCGAAAAATTCATCGGTGGACGGGACTTTCACTGCTTGTTTTTTTTGTCTTGCTTGCTCTTTCAGGTATTTTACTGGGGTGGAAAAAGAATAGCATGGGATATATCCTTCCCGATACCAAGAAAGGCCAATCTACCGAGCTACAAAACTGGCTTCCCATTGACAGCCTCAGCCGATTGGCACTGGCTGCCTCCAATAAATATTTGGGACAATCCGAAATAGACCGCATTGATATTCGACCCGAAAAAGGAGTAGCAAAATTCACCTTTAAAGGGCATTATCTCGAAATTCAAATCGATGGATCTACAGGTGAAGTCCTTCAATCTTCAATTCGAAGATCCGACTGGATAGAACAAATCCACGATGGAAGTATCGTAGATTTAACTTTGGGGTGGAAGGCTGGGATTTTCAAAATCATGTACACCAGCATCATGGGAATTTCATTACTAATCTTTGCAGCTACAGGGTTTTGGCTGTGGTATGGGCCTAAAAAAATGAAGGAGTAATCTCTGTGCCCACTTCTTTTTACATGGAGAGACAAAGGACTTTCTGATAATGAGGGATGATCTCCCACAGAAGGCTTATTGAATTTATTACAAAAGCAACATAGAGGCAATTACTAAGTCACTATTCATTCTATGATTGATCAAAGGCAGCCATCATAAAAAGTTGCAGTTGGGGCAAAAAAAAGGGGGTGAATAAATCACCCCCCTCCCTCTATGCAAAATTAAAACAAAACTAATCTTTTATACGGCAAAGCTTTCACCACATCCGCAGGTTCTCGCTGCGTTTGGATTGTTGAAATAGAATCCTTTTCCATCCAGACCACCAGCAAATTCGAGCGTGGTGTTACATAGGTAAAGGAAACTTCTCAAGTCTGTGACTACTTTGACTCCATTATCTTCAAATATCTGATCATTTGGCTTTGATTCGTTGTCAAAGTCCATGTTGTATGTCAATCCCGAGCATCCACCACTAGTGACCGATACTCTCACAAAGTAGTTGTCGTCAAGTCCTTGAGCTTGAACGAGCTCGCTTATTTTTTCTTTTGCACTGTTTGCAACGAATAACATAAAAACGAAATTATGCGTTTGCTGTTTCGGCTATTTCCACTTTATTCTTTGACTTGTAGTCTTCGATGGCGCTTTTGATTGCATCTTCAGCAAGAACAGAGCAGTGGATTTTCACTGGTGGAAGGGCTAGCTCCTCGACAATCGTCATATTGTCAATCGTGAGAGCCTCGTCAATGCTTTTTCCTTTCAACCATTCAGTGGCAAGAGAGGAAGAAGCGATCGCAGATCCGCAACCGAAAGTTTTAAACTTCGCATCGCTGATGATTCCACTTTCTTCGTCCACTTCTATTTGTAGTCTCATGACATCACCACATTCTGGGGCGCCTACAAGACCTGTTCCTACATTTTTTTTACTTTTATCAAGGGTACCGACATTCTTTGGATTTTTAAAATGTTCGAGTACTTTTTCTGAGTAAGCCATTTTTGAATCGATTTATATTGTTAACTAATTAGGATAAAAAAGAGTTCAATTTTAACAATTGATTAATGTTCTGCCCATTCTACGGTGCTGAGGTCTACTCCATCTTTATACATTTCCCAGATGGGGCTAAGATCTCTCATATGGTTTACTCCCTTAGTCACCATTTCGATGGCATCATCTACATCTTGGTCTGTGGTAAATCTTCCCAAGCTGAATCGGATTGAAGAATGTGCCAAATCATCACCCAAACCAAGCGCAACTAGAACATAAGAAGGCTCTAGGGAGGCACTGGTACAAGCAGATCCAGAAGATACTGCAATATTTTGATTGAAGGTCATCATGAGTCCCTCACCTTCCACATGCTTGAAGCTAATGTTAGTCACATGTGGCATTCTGTGTTCGGTATTACCATTAATATAAGTCTCTTCTAATTTACAAAGTTCTGACTCCAGCCTATCTCTAAGTTTAGAAAGTCTTTCGGTATCAGCGGCCATTTCTAATCTACAAAGCTCAGCAGCTTTTCCGAAACCGACGATCCCTGGGACATTGAGTGTACCAGATCTCATACCTCGCTCGTGACCACCGCCATCCATTTGGGCAGTGAGTTTCACACGAGGATTTTTTCTGCTGACGTATAATGCTCCAACACCCTTAGGACCATACATCTTGTGAGAAGTGAAAGCCATGATGTGTACACCTACCTCACGGGGATTCACAGGGATTTTCCCAACAGCCTGCGTCGCATCGGACATAAATAGAACACCATGTTTTTTGCAGATGTCTCCAATTTCTTTCATAGGTTGGATTACACCCGTTTCATTGTTGGCCCACATGATGCTGACGAGTATTGTCTTGTCTGTGATCGCAGCCTCTAACTCCTCTAGATTGATGGTACCATCATTTTGAACGTCGAGGTATGTAACTACCCCACCCATTTTCTCGATCTTCTGGCAAGAATCTAGAACTGCTTTGTGTTCAGTTTTTGCAGTGATGATGTGGTTACCCTTAGATGCATACATTTCGAAAACACCTTTAAGCCCTAGATTATCTGATTCTGTTGCTCCCGAAGTGAAAATGATCTCCTTTGAGTCCGCGTGGATTAACTGTGCTATTTGCTCTCGAGCGTAATCTACTGCTTCTTCGGCTTTCCATCCAAAAGGGTGGTTTCTGCTAGCCGCATTTCCTGGAATTTCGTAAAAATATGGCAACATTGCCTCCACGACACGAGGATCGGTGGGCGTCGTTGCATTGTTGTCTAGATAGATTAGCCTTGTATGATTCATTTGCGAGATTTTATTGATTTCGACTGTTTATTTAGAATTAAACTATTTAAGCTTAAAATCAAACACATAAGAAATCCAATTGGTTCACGGCAACACAGTTTTTGTCATTGAATTTATCAATAACTATATAGGAAATTCCAATAAATCTATGTCTAACGAGCAAAATTCACATTACAATGGTTATGCTTGCAATAGAATGACTCAAATTCGGTTTGAATGACGATAACTCTAAGAGATAAAGTGTAATTTTGAGCTTTGAATATAATCATACTAGATGCGAGGAGTATTTACACAAGAGGATTGGCACAAGTTGGTGCAAAAAGAACTGAAAGATGGCCAAAAGCTAGAAGATCTTGTTTACAAGAGTCCAGAAGGATTGAAATATGACCCGTTTCGACACGAAACAGAAATTTTTCAAAATTTGCCGACTTTGCCAAATGTTAGCTGGAAATCCACTATTCTAGGTGTGGGCAAATGTGCTGGATCCATCCTAGATGGTTTAGCCAATGGCGCAGAGAGCATTTTCGTTACTGTAGCCCCTGAACAAACCCTAGAGCAAGCCCTACATCCAGAAGTTCGATTGGATTTTGTAGATTTACTCATTGAAAATGATGGAGGAGACAACATCCTAGGCGATGCACTTCTAGCGCCCTATGGACAGCTCTACGACAAAATCAATTTTCTGGTATCCAACGAATTGGCAGATTTAGATGCCCAAAAAGCTCATCAGTGTATTTATTCACTCAATAGAAAATCCACGACAGAATCCTGGAAAAATGCAATTCCAAGGCTTTCAGCTTACTATCAGGATCAATCAAACCAATTTGGCTTGGGCCTTTATCTTCCGAGTACAGATTTTTTTTATGACAATATAGCTAGATTCCGAGCCATTCTTTTATTGGATCAGGAGCTTCGTAACCAGTTCATAAGAGAAGATCTGCCACCCATCACCCTGATTGTTGTTCCTGATTTGACCAGCTTTCCGACAGAAGATGCCAATCAAAAACTAATAGCGGAGACTTATATGGTGCTCTCAGCAGTCATTGGAGGGGCCAGTTATATTTGTACCCAAGCATTTTCTGATGGTAGAGATAACTCGTATGCTAGGCTTTCTCTCCATATTCAAAATATCCTCAAGCACGAAAGCCACCTTAATCTATACCAAGATCCAGCCAAAGGATCTTTCTTTTTAGAAGACCTTACACAACAATACCTACTGATGCTTAAGGACATGATCTAACAAATATTGATATTTCAGACGACAATTTTTTTTCAATGTGTTAGAATTACAATTTTGAATCTGGTGAAATCTTTTTTTCAGAAACGGTGTTATGAGTCTTAAATTTTTAAACATACACCATATACACATGTATCCAATTGAGCTTACCACACCTATAGCAAAAGACCTTACAGATTTCGGATTTGAGGCACTGAGCACGTCCGAAGAAACCAGAAATGCACTTAGCCAAACGTCGGGTACGGCCCTTCTTGTAGTAAATTCTGTCTGTGGATGTGCGGCGGCAAATGCTCGTCCAGCAGCAAAACACGCCATTACGCAAGGAAAAAGACCTGATAAACTCTTCACCGTATTCGCCGGCGTAGATCGTGATGCGACGGACGAGGCTAGAAACTTTTTGGTTCCATATCCGCCTTCTTCCCCATGTATTGCGTTGTTCAAAGATGGACAACTTGTTCATATGCTCGAGCGCAGACACATCGAAGGCAACTCAGCAGCGGCTATTTCCGAAAACTTGGTTCAAGCGTTTGAAAAATTTTGCTAGCAAAACCTAATAGATAATGAAAAGCCCACATGAGTGGGCTTTTTTATTTTTTTTCATTGGTACACTGTAATCTATTTGATACTTTTCCAAGGATGAACTTGAGGATCAAAGCCCAATAATTCAGGTAACACAAAATAGGTAATTAGAAAAATTATTGCAATGCTGATCAAATTCATTGCAAAACCAGCCTTCACCATATCTAAAACTTTGATTTTGCCTGAAGCAAAGATCACTGCATTCGGCGGAGTAGCCACAGGAAGCATAAATGCACAGGAGGCAGCCAAGGTAGCACCAACCATCAAGAGAAATGGATGAATAGACAAGGAAACTGACATGGCAGCAAGTACCGGAAGCAGCATTGCGGTGGTAGCCAGATTTGAAGTCACCTCCGTTAGAAAATTTACAAGAGCAATGACAATCAATAAAATAACAGCAATTGATAAGCCATTCAGTCCATTCATCTGTAAGGCAAACCAAGAGGCAAGCCCAGTTTGCTCAAATCCCTCTGCAATGGCAAGTCCTCCACCAAATAAATAGATGACACTCCATGGCATCTTTACTGCAGTAGGCCAATCCATGAGCGCCTTGCCCTTCTGGCTTGATGGAATTAAAAATAGGATTATGGCTGCCAACATGGCGATCATCGTATCATCGACCGCTGGGATGAAGGGCGTGATGAGGTACTTGCGAAAAATCCAAGCCAAGGCCGTGACTACAAATACAATTAAAACCCTAGACTCCTCAATAGTAATAGGACCAAGTGCTTTATATTGGCTTTCTACTTCTTCCTTACCACCTGGAAACTCTTTGATCGAAAATTTGAGAACATAGCCTGTCAGATATTTCCAGCACATATATAGTAACAAAGCAGCTATTGGAAATCCAAAGGAAAACCACTGTATAAAACTTATCTCGACACCGAACATTTTTTTGACCAACCCAGTAAATACAAGGTTTGGCGGTGTTCCAACCAAGGTAGCCATTCCGCCTATTGAAGCAGCATATGCGATCCCCAAAACCAATACTTTTGCGAAATTATCATGTTCGTTGACTTCGGTCGCATTATCATCTTTTAGCTGTGATACGATGGCTAAGCCGATAGGCAGCATCATGACTGCTGTAGCGGTATTCGATATCCACATTGACAAAAAGGCAGTAGCGATCATAAATCCCAAAACCATTTTATTCAGATCTGTGCCGATCAGACGTATGATGCGCAAAGCAATACGTTTGTGAAGATTCCACTTTTCGATACTGAGAGCTATGATGAATCCACCCATATACAAAAATACAAACTGATCGCCATAGGCCGCCGAAGTTGTCTTGGCATCCAATGCACCAAATAAGGGAAATAAAATCACCGGTAGCAAACTAGTGACACCAAGATGTAAGACTTCCAAAATCCACCATACAGCAAGCCATGAAGTAATCGCCAAAACTGTCACGGCTTCCACCTTCAAATCTTCAAAAGGGATGATATACCGAATGATGACAAACAGAAGCGGTCCGAGTATGAGTCCAAATTTCTTTATATCCATATTCAAAAATTATGACAACTTAGCCCAGTGGGACAAAGCCAATATACACTAGCGGCAACAACGAATCAAATAAACAATAACTAATACATGAGCAAAAGTAATCATATTTTAGATCTACAAATCATTAATTAGACTAAGCTGACCAAAGGGATGGAGATAAAAATTGTGACCAACGTCCAAATATTGTTGGTAGCACGGATTAAAGACTGTAATTTTGCGGCATCACAAATATCTCCCGTGGGAGAATAAAACCATATTTCAATATGAATTATTTAGCCATTGTCAACGTCATGCCGCACAAAGAGCTCCTAGACCCTCAAGGGAAAACGGTATGTAAAAACCTGAATCAAACCGGCCTCAACCAAATACTAGACGTTCGTGTAGGAAAAAGGATCGAAGTCCATATCGAATCAGCAAGCCAAGAAGAAGCACACAGTATAATAGAAGCTGCCTGCAAAAACCTCCTTGCGAACCCCATCATGGAGTACTATGAAATATCCATCCAAGCGATTTAAATAGTGGCGGGAACTTTATATTTAGTCCCTACTCCCATCGGGAATTTGGAGGACATGACCTTCCGTGCCATCCAAGTACTCAAGTCAGCTGATCTTATCATTGCAGAAGATACGAGAACCAGTGGTAAATTGCTAAAGCATTTCCAAATTGAAACTCCGATTAAAGCATATCATAGTTTTAATGAGCACCAAAGCACACCATATTGGATAGGCCAGTTGTCCCAAGGAGTGAATATTGCTATGATTTCCGATGCAGGAACACCTGGCATCTCTGATCCTGGCTATTTATTGGTCCATGCTTGTCATGAAGCTAAAATCAATATCACTTGCCTACCTGGAGCAACAGCCTTCGTACCCGCTCTAGTAAGTTCCGGATTACCTACTGATAAGTTTTATTTCGAGGGGTTTCTTCCCCATAAAAAAGGAAGGCAGACCAGACTACTGTATGTGTCTAACCTACCCTGTACGACGATCCTCTACGAATCACCGAATCGGCTCATCAAATGCCTTGAAGAATTGGCGCTTCACTGCGGAAAAGACAGAAAGGCCACCGTGGTCCGAGAGATTAGCAAAATCTACGAAGAAGTAAAGCATGACACTTTGGAGGGATTGATACGTTACTTTATGAAGGACGGCCTTGCCAAAGGTGAAATAGTGGTCATCCTTCAAGGAAAAACTGAGCAAAAACTTCCCAAAACAAACAAATACCGCCACAAATCAGATCGTACCGAAGAGGAATAAATTACGATGGGCAAAAACTCTTGTTAAATCTTGTTAAGAACCCCACATACATTCCAAAAAGTAATTATCTTTGTCTTGCAATCGCAAAAAATTGAAAAAAAGTTAAAAAAAAAGTTGTGGATTTAAAAATTAGTTATACCTTTGCATCAGAAACGATAGAGACAGTTAAAAAAACTAGATTGATCAGTTTCTTAGTAGTTCTTTTGACATTCAATATTTCAATATTTGGTCAAAACAATTACAAAGCAGCCAACGAAGGTTGGTTAGTTAGTATGGATGAGGCTTATAAGATTTCTAAAAAAACTGGAAAACCAATCTTAGCGAACTTTACAGGTTCTGATTGGTGTGGATGGTGTAAGAGATTGACTGCAGATGTTTTTGTTACACAAGAATTCAAAACTTGGGCTGAAAAAAATGTAGTTCTTCTCGAATTAGATTTCCCAAGAAGATTTGCCTTACCCGCAGACATACAACAACAAAATTACTCGCTTCAGCAGAGTTTCCAAGTAGGTGGTTATCCTACAATTTGGGTTTTCAATGTAGATAAAAACCCAAATGGTGAATATGCGATAGAAGCACTTGGTAAAACCGGATATACAAAAAGTCCAACAGACTTTATAGCTGGTGTAAATCAAATGTTAGACAAAAATAAGGCCAATGCTCCTAAGTCCGGAGACAAAGGTAAAAAGAGCAAATAATTTGTAAATAGGGGACTTTTGAAGGGGACAAGACCGCAAGGGATTGTTCCCCTTTTTATTTTAAGGAACTCCCTATACCTCCATTCAAGTAGTTGCGAGTCATCGCCTATTTCATTCCGCCCCAATTAACTCAATATCATCCCTCCACTTTCCCAAGTCATTTTAAATACTTAAACACCTTTGGAAATACATCATTTGAAGTATTTGTCAATATAGGAACTATTAACCCTGACAATGGGATGTGAGTAGAACCCAAAAAAAAATGAATTCAAATCCGTAATGTTGACTTGGCTGCCACTTTGTGTGATTTGAATTATCATCAAAACAAACTCATACTTAGCCTTATGCACGAAAAGTATGAGCGTATTCTTTACCCTACCTCAGCTGAAATACACCTTCACCCCACAAAAAAGTAGATTTGGGTTGCAGCTTCAAAAAATGAATAGCTCATAATGAAGAACAATCATCATTCAAACTCGAAAAAGTGACCCATCAAATCAAAAAAGTAAACACATAAAAATTATTCTGCCCCAAACCTAATGGTACAACGATAAGTAATTAAAAGGCATATATCCCAATAATGATACTTGAGAATCCATACTTCCAAGTGCCTTCGCAACACAAGCCTCCAAAATTATTCCCTAAACTTTACATATTAAACAAAAAAACAATATATCTTTACACCTCAAGATAAATGAAGAATCACATGGCAAAGATATTGATCGTAGATGATGACCAAAGTATCCGAAAAACCCTTCGAGAAATACTAGAATTCGAAGGTTACCAAGTCGATGAATCAGGAGATGGGGTAGACTGCATCGTAAAAATCAAACAAAATGAGTACGATGTGGTCATTCTAGACATTAAGATGCCTAAAATGGATGGGATGGAAGCCATCGAAAGGATCCAGGCACTCAACTCAGACTTACCCGTCGTCATGATTTCAGGACATGGCAATATAGATACTGCGGTGGAGGCTGTGAAAAAAGGGGCATTCGATTTTATTCAGAAACCACCGGATCTAAACCGCCTTCTGATCACCATCCGAAATGCGATGGACAAATCTACCCTCATCACTGAAAAAAAGGTACTTCAGCGCAGAGTCTCCAAAAATAAAGTTCAAACCATCATTGGACAATCCAAGGGCATCCAACTAATCATGGATACCATCGAAAAAGTAGCACCTACGGAGGCAAGAGTCCTAGTGAATGGACAAAATGGGACTGGAAAAGAACTGGTAGCACGATGGATTCACGAAAAATCGAAAAGAGCCGAACATCCTATCATCGAGGTCAACTGCGCGGCTATCCCGAGTGAACTCATAGAAAGTGAATTATTTGGGCACGAGAAAGGTTCTTTTACTTCCGCACATAAGCAGCGCCTAGGAAAATTTGAACAAGCCCACGGCGGAACACTCTTCCTCGATGAGATCGGCGATATGAGCTTATCAGCCCAAGCTAAAGTACTTCGAGCACTCCAAGAAAACCGCATTACCCGTGTAGGAGGTGAGAAAAGCATTCCGGTAGATGTTCGCGTTATCGCCGCAACGAATAAAGACCTTCGTACTGAAATCGCCAAAGGTAACTTTCGAGAAGATTTGTATCATCGACTAGCAGTTATCATCATCGAGGTACCACCTTTGAACGAAAGAAGAGACGATATTCCTCTACTCGTAGACCATTTCATTGGTAATACATGCGATGAATATGGCATTCCCAAAAAACCAATTGAGGCTAATGCTTCCAAACTTCTCCAACAGCTAAATTGGACTGGAAATATCCGGGAACTATCCAATGTCATAGAACGCCTTATCATCCTCAGCAAAGACAAAATCACCAAAACTGACGTAGAGAATTATGTCAAGATATACTCGGAAGATCAGGATTCGATGCAGAGCCTATTTGACAAATTTGAAAATGTGGATGAACTTGTCAGATTTGTAGCTCAATCTTACGAGCGGTACAAAGGTGTCAAGGTTTAACCACCGAAAGTTGTCGAATTAAAAAAACAATAATAAATAATTAACGATGGTCTTTTTAATAAAAAGGCCAAAGCTTCGTTTTTAACATCGGACAAAATAGAAAAATATGAGCGAAAGAAAACTCAAAACGGTAACTCCGCCTTCCAAAAGCATGAAGCAATGGAACGATATAAAGGGCGAGAATTCTTGGACAATGTTCAAGGTCATTGCTGAATTCGTAGATGGATTCGAAACACTTAATAGATTGGGGCCTTGTATTTCCTTGTTTGGATCGGCTAGAACCCAGCCAGACAATAAATACTACAAGCTAGCTACCAAAATAGCTCAAAGGCTGACGGAAGAAGGTTTCGGAATCATCACAGGTGGTGGCCCCGGAATAATGGAAGCTGCCAACAAAGGAGCGTACCTAGAGGGAGGCCTATCTGTAGGACTTAACATAGATCTTCCCTTCGAGCAATCTCACAATCCATATATTGACCCAGATAAAAACCTTGATCACCGATACTTTTTTGTGCGGAAAGTCATGTTTGTAAAGTATGCCCAAGCATTTGTGGTCTTACCGGGCGGATTTGGTACTTTGGATGAATTATTTGAGGTACTCACTTTGATCCAAACAAAGAAAATCTCTCCAGTACCCGTCATTCTAGTCGGTACGGAATTCTGGTCCGGTATGAAAAATTGGATAACCGAGGTCATGCTCAATCAAGCTGGAAACATCAGCGCCAAAGATTTAGATCTCATCCCGATCACGGACAACATTGATGACGTGGTAAATTACATCAAAGACTTCTATGCGGAAGGTGGTCAGCACAAACTTCGACCGAACTACGAGCTTTAATTAACTTCAGTTTGTACAGCGTTCAAAATATATAGAGAGGCAGTGGAGAGATTCATTGCCTCTTTTTTCTTTGGTTGGATTCCCTTAATCCAATAAAGTCCATCGAAATCCAAGGCGGAATCTACTATCAAACATGGGATAATGAGGAAGCCAATACTGGACTTCTCTCCCTGAAAATTTATAGATATTGTCAAATCTAAGAAAAAATCTGAATCGCGATACTTGGGCCAAGAGGTAGGCATCTGCACTACTTGGACCTTCGAAATCAGGATTTTCGCCGTAGAATATACCCGTAACTGGAAAAAAGCGGTTTGAAGAAAAATTGGGCATGTACCTAGCTTCTACACCATACTGGATTTTCATCACCTTCTTAAAAATCCGATGCTCCAAGAAGAGTCGATGACGGCTATAGGTACTCGGCAGACCGAAAAGATCATTGTTCAGTTGCTGCAAGAGCAAGGTGTTTCTCAATCCGACCGGACCAAGCCTGATGCTGTGATCTACAGAAATTCTGTTAGTCACAAAAACTTCACTAGATTGAATAGGCTTTCTTTCAGCCCCCCAAGCGATCACATTTTGGATGAGATATTGAGAAAAATCAAGCTGAAGTCCCAGTTTTGGTATCCGAGCACGTGCAGTCAGCTGAGAACCCACAGGTTTAGAAAAGTCGTTTTCGTAGACAAGGGCGCCATTGAGCACCAATCTTCTAGCACGTTCTTCTACCTCATTTCTAAAAAAACGAAGGCCGACGTCTAAAACCACACCTTTCATTGGTTCGATCTCCAACTTACCAGAAGCTAAAAAATTTCCAGCGTTACTGCCTATTCCAACGAAGCCATCCGTATCCAGAAGTAACTTTTTCCCAACAGCTAGAAAACCACGAAAGGCAAGGGAAAGATCATTTCGGGACCGATCTTGGAGTTCATCCCCTACCCCAATTCGTTCATGGATGATGCCCACTTTAAACTCTGTGGGAGAAGTCTGTTTATCCAAATTTAATGAGATGGAATTTGCCAAGGAATTCGTTTTGACAAACATCCGAATACCTCGATCATCCGTCAGAAAGCCTTCGTAATATGCCGAATCTCGCATAGTAATGTTTTGAAGCGGATCTCCGTACTTATAGCTATTCCAACTATAGGAGATTTCGTGTTCCAGATTCAATTTCCACTGAGCCTCCGCCGCACCTGCTAATGCTATCTTCTGATGATAATGTAGAGATCGCTCCTCATGCCTTGATACGGCATCATTCAAAAAAACGGGGATGTTGTTTCGAAAATCAGCAAATGGCGTACCATAAAGCGTATCGGTGGTGATCCCACCATTGTGATTTTCTTGATGAATATTCGATAGGATGGTAAAAAAACTTTCGTAAGTTTTTGCTTCATTTTGAAATCGAAAGGACCAAGCAAAATTAGTATTTCGAGTTTCCTGATTTTGGTAAAAGCCAGGTTGGCGAACCCTCTGAAAATTGAGGCTGGTAGAGATGCCATCATTAAAACTCTGGGCGAAATCTGCTTTAACGACAAAATTTTGTTGGCCGGCCAAGGGGGAGAAAACGAGATCCGACACAGGTCTATTACAATCGTAGAACTTAAAATTTTCAAGATCTATTTTATACACATCATATTGAGTGAATCCCATATGAAAACCTCGGTGAGAACGCAATTGAAAACTGAGGGGTTGACTCGATGACCCAACATTCCCAAGATTCATATGTTCGATCATTCCAATCCGTGCTGGATCAAAATGTAACTGATTTTGCAAAATGGTATCCGAAAAATCAAGGCGAAAGTTTGGATTGGTCAAATAAAAAAACTTGTATATCAAACTATCTGGCTCCTCTATTTTTGTAGTATCCACACCTGATCCTAGGACGGCAGATGCACCTGGAAACTGGGCAGCGACTTCTACTAGACTTACAGAACCAAAAAACCAAATCCAAATCCACTTGTATATCATCAATTTTTCCTTATCGTGAGCTGGCTTTATGAAGCCATTTTTTCCTTAAAAAAAAGGCCTATTCCCGCAGAATTCTATTTTCCCCTTGGATGATCAGCTGTGCTTGTGGTTTGTTCAGAAGCTTAGGATTCGTACCTAACACCTCTATGTCTTTGATGGTGAGAATCCCATTGTTCTCTAGGCCTGCACCATCCAGCTGCGACGTACTGATTGTAAATCCTTCCATTCTTACTGTTTGGCCTCCATTGACCGTCAATGTAGAAGTGGGATGAGAAGACATGACTCGATAATTTTTGTTCGGATCTCCCAAAATAACCAAGTTTTTATTTATAACGATTTGTTGGTCATACATATCTACCCAGATACTATCTTGCATACTATCAAATCTAATAGTATCCCCAGGATTCGCACAAGCCACTGCAAAAGCCAATGAGCCCGCCCCCCTATCAAAATCATTTTCAACCGTAAGTCTGCAAAAATTTGTGGCACATGGTCTTAGTTTCCATTGATTCAATTGACCACCATCTTGGTCTGCCACATCATTAACCTGGAGGGTCCAATTTCCCTTTAAAGATTGTGTATTAAAAGAGTTCAAGCTTCCGCTGTTTGGACGATAAGTCATGCGATCTATTGGTGGACATGGTAAAGGATTATTTGGGGCTTGCTGGTCCAGATTCAGGTCAAAATCATCCTCCGACCCACAAGGTCTATTGAGTACTAAAATATTGGTGCCAGCAGGAGAAATAAGCCTAAACGTCAAATCATCAATATAGCTATGTACTCCCCTTAACTCCACGATGTCCAAATCTGATATAGTCCCACGATCGATGATCGGCATTACGCTATTGACTTGAGGTGTACCCATACTAGAGATAGCCTTCGGTAAGTCGCTCGTCTCATAAAGGAAACAAGCTTGGGTTTGAAAAACTAGGGTATCGCTCCATTCACCCACCCCACAAGCACTGGTAGACCTTACCCTCCAATAGTAAAAACTGGCGCCCTCCAGAGGATCTCGGTAATCTACACTATGGCTTTCTGAATCCGTAACAATAGTTCTTTCCACGCGTTCGAAAAATCGCTTCCTCGTAATCTGTAATTCTGTATTGCCATTATTGGGATTCTCCCAAGTGAAAGTGGGAAAAGTGCTTATGCTCATTGCATTATCCACTGGTGCCAGGGCAACCACAGGTAAACTCAGACTTACAATCGTGAACGAAAATGTATTCTGCTTAACAATAGAACCACTGGTACCTGTTACTGTGATTGTCACCAAATCCGAACTCGGAATAAGATCAGACACCATGAGATAAGTGCTATCGCCCGGGCCTAATATAGATTCCTCCAAAACTAGATTCACCCCTGGGTACGTGCTGGACACCGACAAAATCACATCATCAGAAAATCCATTCAAAAATTCTGGTTTAATTTTGACCTGAAAACTTGCATTGTCACAGACCTGAAGTCCCGGAAGATCGGAAAGTTGAATAATGAAATTTGGTCCTCCCTCCAAAATAGTAATGGCTCCCACATTTACTTGGTAGAATATATGGTTGTGACCTTTTACCATGATGCGTCCTTGGCTAGTAAGGCCTTGAGGAACCGTGATCATAGCCGAACCCGTGTTTGGAAAGACTCCAATCGAATTATTGAAACTTTGGCCATTATCATAAGAAAGGAAAATCTCTACAAGTGGTGCATTGATGGGTGCCTGATTGGTACCTGCCACATTCCAGGTGATGGTCTGTGATGAAAACTCTGTCCAAGTCGTCGAACCAGACGGACTTGTCACAGCAAATGATCCATTGCCTGCGACTGTGGTAACAATCATATTGGCCTCATCTGTGCAACCGGCCATACCAACATGGTCTCTAACTGTGGTACGAAAAGACATAGTTCGAGCCACACTGGGCAGTACTTGCCAAGTATTCGATGTTCCGTTTACGACATTTGAGAGCGGCGGAAAAAATCTAAATGGATCCGTGGTGTAGAATATACTCCTAAAAGTAGGCCCTCCCGTATTCGTCGACACTGGGGGCATGGTTGCCACTGCATTGTCCATTTGCTCCCATCCGTAGTAGAGTACGTCTTCATCAACGTCTGTAGCTTGGGTAGTCAGCACAAAAGGAGTAGAAATCGGAATACTAAAGTTATCTAGCGGTAATACATCAGGCTGATTATTTTCTAATGGCAGTGGTGAAAAGCAAAATGTAGAAGTGATCCTTGCCGTCATCTCTTGGATACTATATGCATGAAAGTATGCATCACTGTTGTTCTGAACATTGGGACTACAGATACCGGCATATCCCATTATGGTGGAAGCACTTCCTGGCTCTCTTGCGGCTATTGCAGCACGATTACAATTATTATTTTGTGTGTGATTTCCACCAAATTGATGGCCGACTTCATGGGCTACGTAATCAATAGAGAAGGGATCCCCCACCGGACTGCCAAGCCCAGTAACTCCTCCAGCTTTGAGGCTATTATTACAAACAGAGTTTAGATAGGCTACACCTCCACCTCCAGTACTAAATACGTGCCCGATATCATAATTAGCATTACCGATGATATTATCACAAGTGGTGATGTTTTGTGAGAGCATGGCTCCACCGTCATTGTTGGTATATGGATCGGTGGCACCATTATAATAAAAGAGCAGATCCGTATTATTGATCAGAATGAACCTTACTGTGATATCAGCTTCGTACACCTCATTGATTCGATTGATAACGGTAATCACTGCGGAAAGTACCAACCCACTCTGAGCTGCACTTGTGGCACCGTGAAAATTTGCGTACTCACCGGTACAGGCTTGTGCCAAACGATATGACCTAAATACACAGTCTCCCGCAGATCTTTGTGTGGGGATGTCTTTTTCCAAAAACTCGCCATTCACCTCATCCACGACACCGCAGCTCCACTTGTTCCTAGGGACTAAATCCAATTTTTGATATAACATCCGAAGGTTTTTTTGTCCGCGGTACACATGGTCAATGTAGGACCGAAGACCTCTTTTATTTATCACAGCACGGAAACCTTGCGCGGTATAATCAATCCGGATGGTAGTACTCTGATCGCGTAATCCGACACCGACAAAAGTTTTTAAATCTGGATATTTGGCTGCTAGGCCCTCTTCCATCATACTGTATTCCACAATCCGATATTGCTCGATCTCCCCTTGGATATTCGGAATGGAAAGCACTGTGTTACTATTTTTGGGATTGACATCGGCCTCTTTGGGTGCCTTCCACAACAAATCCTTCATCGCTTGATCATCGATTTCAAAATATCTGGCTCTGATCGGGCGAATATCTACCTCTTCATTATCACGGTAAGAGAAGTCTTGTATGGGCGTCCATACTTGTGCGTGTACGACATTTACAAGAATACATATGAGGCATATCCCCCAAAAAATCTTCGCCAAAGTTTTTGAATACATGATTTTGTTTTTAAAAATGAAGGAGAAAATAAAAGGATTCTTGATAAAATAATTCGAAACCTACCTTCATCCGAACTAGAAGGAATGGCATTTTTGAAAGTTTTCTAAAACTCAGCACTGCCGGGATACCTTGGGAAAGGTATCACGTCTCTGATATTAGACATGCCCGTCACGAATAACACCAACCTTTCGAAGCCTAGACCAAAACCTGCATGTGGGCAAGTCCCGAATCGCCTAGTGTCCAAGAACCAATCCAACTCGTGCTGAGGTACGCCCATGTCATCCATCCGCTGCGTAAGTTTATCTAGGCGTTCTTCTCTTTGAGATCCACCTACGATCTCACCAATACCAGGAAACAATATGTCCATTGCTCGTACGGTACGCCCATCGTCATTCATTCGCATATAGAAAGCCTTGATATCTTTGGGATAGTCGGTGAGAATTACGGGTTTTTTGAAATGCTTTTCGACTAGGTATCGTTCGTGCTCAGACTGAAGATCCGCCCCCCAATCTTCGATGAGGTAATTGAATTTCTTCTTTTTATTTGGTGTCGAATTTTTTAAGATATCGATAGCTTCAGTGTATGTCAATCTTTCGAACGGTTCGGCGAGACAAAACTTCAATTTTTCGATTAGGCTCATCTCAGAGCGATCTGCCTGTGGTTTTGCTTTATCTTCCTCCAAAAGCCTTTGCTCGAGGAATTGCAAATCCTCTTGACAGGTATCGAGTGCTTTTTGGATGACAAATTTCAGTAATCCTTCCGCGAGGTCCATATTGTCATGGAGATCAGCAAAAGCTACCTCTGGCTCTATCATCCAAAACTCTGCTAGGTGCCTAGTCGTATTCGAATTTTCAGCTCTAAAGGTAGGGCCGAAGGTGTAGACCTCACCAAGGGCTAATGCTCCAAGTTCTGCTTCTAGCTGCCCGGAAACCGTCAAATTGGTGTGTTTTCCGAAAAAATCTTTTTTATAGTCTATGGCTCCATCTTCGGTACGTGGAGGATTACCCACATCCAAGGTCGTAACCTGAAACATCTCACCCGCACCTTCTGCATCGCTACCTGTTATGATCGGGCTGTGTAGATATACAAAACCCAGCTCATGAAAATACTGATGAATGGCAAGCGCCAAGGTATGTCGGACCCGCATTACTGAACTAAAAGTGTTGGTTCGGAATCTGAGGTGTGCATGCTCACGAAGGAATTCGAGGGAGTGTTTTTTCGGCTGAAGAGGGTACACCTCTGCATCACAATCTCCCAAGACCTCGATATTATTGGCTATTAGTTCCACGGTCTGCCCCTTACCTTGAGAAGCTTGAAGCGTACCCACAATGCTCAGCGCAGCACCTGTCGTGATCCGCTTGAGTAAAGCAGCATCTGTATTTTCGAAGTCCACCACTACCTGGAGCGTCTGTATAGTGGACCCATCATTGAGCGCTATAAATTGATTGTTTCGGAAGGTCCTTACCCAGCCTTTCACTATGTACTGCGCTCCTACGGTGCCGTCTTGTATCAGGGATTTTATCTTTGTCCTCTTGTTCATCTTTTTCTTGATCATTTAAACTGCGACAAAGATAAAAAATTATTATTTGTGGCTTTGTTCTATTTGAATGATCAGATTTTTTGCACGATCAAATAATGATTGATCAGGCATTTTTTCTACACCCGCGTACTGAAATAGCTCGCAAGTAGCGATCACCTCCGTATATTCTTCTGCGATGGATGGCACGAGTGTTTCGGACAAGACCTTTCGGATGTTTTCCTTTTCCTGATCCACCGGTGCAAGGTGAAATTTATCACCCAAATAACCATTGAGTGCTTCGAGCGTAAGTTTGTAAAAAAGCTTTCGATCTTGTTGCTGGAGTGCTTTTTGAGCGTGCGAAAGTTTTGATAATGCCACTTTATTTGCTTGGTGCCATTTTAGGTCAGCCACTGCTTGATCGGATTCTTTGGACGATGACTTCTGCCGATAGACCAAAAAAATACCACCCAATATGAGAGCAACTACTGAAAATAAAACCCATGGCCGTCGGTACCATGGTCGATATGCTAGGTACCTTTGTGTGGCTTCTTCGTCAATAACCGGACCGCTATTTGAGACAGACTCCTTTACCTGAATCACCTTGGCAGAAAGCCCAACAGGTAGATAAGACTCAGACTTTGTATCGAAGTACAATAGCTTTGGTTGGACTGCAATATCCCCTCCAACTTTCGGGACAAAATCATAGCTGTATTGCTGGCGGGAACCCAGACGATCACCCTTCACAAAGAGTTCTGTATTGAGATGATTGGGCTCATAGACCTCATACTCATTGGTAGATTCGAGCTTTGGCAGCAGTGGTGGTTCTGGAAATCCATCGCCCTCGATGGTAAGAAGCAAGGTCGTCCCTGACCCACGCTTCGCTATGGGTGCCGTCAGTGAAAGTTCTGCTGAATAATCGCCCACAGCTCCGATAAATCCCTCTGGAGTAGGTTGTGGTAGGGATTGAATATAGATCGTCACCCCATTAGAACCTACTAACTTTCGATCTCCCATCCTTCGAAAGAATCCAAAACCATCTCGGGGATCTTCACTCGGTAACTCCACGCCAAACACTGCACCGGTTATCTCAAACTGCCCTGTACGCTGAGGAAAAATCGAAAGCGTATGTACATTTCGCTTTACATAGACCTTTCCTCCCACGGTGACTTGTTCCTGGCTGGTTTCGGGATCCAACTGTTTTGAGAGAAATCCATCGACATTGGATGGCCGCTCGATAGAAATCCCTTGGATATCTGTCCTGTAAAAGAGGTAATATTTCAATAATATTTGTTGACCTACATATGCCTTTTTTTCGCTAGCCTCTAGAATGAAAAAATAATCCCCTTTCGCACCACTTACGGCGGAGGTAGTTTCGTCTTTTTCCACCAAGATAGTTTTGAGCGGAGTTTTCAAGATTTTTCCATCGACCCTAATCTGTGCGGACGGGATGGTAATGCTTCCGGTCCTTAGGGGCTTCACACGAAATGAAAATCTGGATTGCCGACTGGTCACACCATTAATCATGGAGAAAGACTGCTCCCTATTGGGTCCCGCGATCACTTCAAAATCCGAAAAATCAGGTGCACGAAAATCATCACCCTCCGCATTTTCAAGTGTAAAACTCACATCGAAAATAGTAGAGACTCTTACTTTTTCTGGGCTCTCTACTGTAAACTTAGCGCCCTGACAGTAAACATCATTGGAAAAACAAATACCGAGGCACAACGCCCATAGAAGTACCATAAGACTTTTTTTCCGTTTCATAGGTTTGGTTAGATTCGTTTTTTGGGACGTGTACTTTGTTTGACTGGCTCTTGGTCTTGTATTGGCTTTCTGGATTTCTTTCTTGGACTGAAGAATTCAAATCGTTGATTGAAGCCTTCAGTCGGCTCCACGGTCCCATTTGGATTTGGCAATACCTCAATGGTAATAGGATCTGTATACAATTCACCACTAGCCCCATTTACAAAAGCTGGTTCGATGTAATATGTACCAATTTCTCGGGGCTTGAGGATGTAGGAGTAGGTCATTTGTTTTTTGGTAGTACCATTCATCATCGACATACTCATGGAAGTATTGGGACCACTGACAATTACAAAATCTTTGAAGTCAGGGGCTTCGAACTTTCCATCCACATTATCCAATTCAAACCTTACCTCAAAGGAATTGCCCAAAAGAATTTCTGATTTTGATACACTTGCCTTGAAGGTGCCTTCCTGCGCTATCAATACAGAACTGCCAAAGAAAAAGAAAAAGGTACAGATCAAAAATTGCTTCATCATTTCCACTAAAGTTTTATGTCAAAAATAAATATTCACCACATATAACAACTCAACTGCTAAAATATTTTTCAAAAAAATGTTAAACATTTTGCTGAATTCAAAGCACCGTAGGAATTGATTTGTTGGCAAACCATCTACCAATCTTTTCCTCGCCGATTGGTATCGGGTTTTCCATCTTTATTAAGCTTTTGTTGGACCTTCTTGTCCATTTCATTGATTTGATCCAAGATTTTTTCAGCCATTTGTGGATTCAGCTTCTTATCTGAATCCGCCCCAGTTGGCTGTTTTTGGTCCTGACCATTCTTTTCTTGAGTTTTGCTTTCAGTGTCTTTTTGCTTGTCAATGTCATTGGAGTTTTTTTGTTGCTCTTGTGGCTGATCCTCCTTGGATTGGGATGATTCCTTATTTTGTTGTTTCTGCTGTTGTTGTTGGGATTTTTTTATTTTTTTGGTTTTGAGATAGTTTGAGAGAGCATCCTTATCATGCGGATCTAATTTGAGTGCAGATTTGTAAGAATTCATCGCTTCATCATATTTTTGGGCTTGGAAGTAGGCATTGCCTTGATTGAACAGGCCATCGATGGAATTTTGATCATTACCCAATTTCATTTGTCCATAGCTCTGTGCAGCTTCCTCAAATTTTTGATTTCGATAGAGGCTATTCCCGTGATTATAAAGATTTTGATTGGAAGGATTTATCGATTTTGCTTGCTCAAAATGCATTTCGGCTTCCTTCATATCTCCCTTTTTATAGGCTGTAATGCCTTTTTTGATAGTACCACGGTCATCTTTTTGGGCTGATAGACCTTCACTTTGACAAAACGAACATGCTATGAAACAGCCTAGACTAAAAAAGGATAGCGCCACTTTCTTAAAAATCATGCTTCCCATCATTTTATCGAATTTTGATTTTCCTGATTGCGGTTATTTTCTAGAGGAGACAGTGGTGTTGAAAACGCTAAGACAATACAAACCAACCCAAGAAACAATGGCCACCAATACCGATCCTCATATGCCGAAAATGAGGTGACCTCCGATAGTTCGCCTGTGCGTTGGGCCAAGGATTCGACGATGCGCTTTGGATTCAAACTTTCATCAGCAGCGTAGGTGAACACGCCACCTCCCGCTTGAGCAATGGCATTGAGAAAATTGGCATTCATCACACTAGTGACAACTTGGCCCTCATCATCCTTCAAGAAGAACTGAGCTCCACTTTCCTGCACGGGTATGTAGCCGCCATCAGGCGTACCTACGCCAATAGTATGAATGAGTAGGCCTTTCTGTCGGGCGTTTGCTGCCACTTGTACCGCTCGTGGCTCGTGTTCCTCACCATCAGAGATGATGATAAGACTCCGATCCGTGATTTTTTCTTTTTCAAAACTTTCCAGAGCCATCTCTATCGCCGCACCTAGATCCGATCCCTGACTGCTTACCATATCAGGATCTGCGCTTTGGATCATGGTAATAGCTGTGGCATAATCCGCAGTCATGGGCATTTGCACGAATGCATCTCCCGCAAAAAAGACCAAAGCTACTCGATGGCCAGTCAAATTTTTGATTAGATCCTGCCCAATCTTCTTTGCTTTAGTCAGCCTACTAGGTGCAATATCTTGGGCTAGCATGCTCTTAGAAACATCCAACGCAATGACCACATCAGACCCAGCCACCGCCTCTTTCTCCAACTTGGTACCGCCCTGAGGATTCATAAGAGCCAACACGATACATACCAAACCAACTGACATGACCGCTTGAATAAGCCAAAACCGATTGGAATCTCGCCCCCTCCACTGCTTAGTAAGTAAGGCATAGTTGCCCAACTGCCGAAGCCTACTGGTAGAAAGAAGCAAAACCACCCTTGCTAATAACAGGAAAATGGGTATCAGAAAGAAAAGATATGCATAACCCAATTCTTCAAATCGTTCCATCATCCAAAAATTTTGTAAACGAAATAAGCCAAAAACCAATAGACCGAAAGCAAGGCAAGGCCTATCCATATAGGAATTCGAAACCAGGGTGCATATCGCATGACTTGGGTGACCTCAATTTTTATTTTTTCCATTTGGTCAATCTCCTCATAAATTTTTTGAAGGGCTTCTTCATCTGTAGCCCGAAATGATTTCCCACCCGTCATTTGGCTGATCCTGCGGAGCAATTCTTCATCAATCTTTACACGTGTAGGACCAAAAATGTATGAGCCATCCATCGCTCTATTGACCGGTCCGACGGCAAATCCTTCGGATCCCACTGCAATGGTGTACACTTTTACTTGATATGTTTCGGCTATTTCTGCGGCCATCATGGGATCAATATATCCTGCATTGTTTTCACCATCTGTCATGAGGATAATTATTTTTGATTTCGCATCGCTGGCCTTCAGCCTATTTACCGCGGTGGCTAATCCCATCCCGATGGCGGTCCCATCCTCCATTCGGCCTATTTTCATATTGGTCAAAAACTCTTTCACCACGCGGTGATCAGAGGTTAGGGGGCATTGCGTGTAGGCTTCACCTGAAAAATAAACGATACCTATCCGGTCATTTTTTCGATTTGCCACAAAGTCTCGGGCTACCGCTGCACTTACTTCCAATCTATTGGGATCAAAATCCTTGGAAAGCATACTGCTGCTCAGATCCATACAGAGTATGATATCGATGCCATCTGTATTGATTTTTTCTTCTTGAAATGCCCATCTAGGTCCACTCAATGCGAAGATAAACATGACCAAACTTGCCACTTGGAGCCAAGTCAAATAGGGAAACAACCGAATCTTCCAATTTCGTTTTCCATTGAATCTTGCTGCATTGGGAAATATAAAAATAGGTTTTCTATTCTGAACAGATTTGAGCCAAAACCAATACCATATTGGCAGTAGTCCCCACAAGAGTAAGAACCAAGGACGCTCAAGATCAAACTGCTGAATAATGTCGGTGACCATGCCTAAATCGTTTCTTGTTTGGTCAATTCCACAAACTCAAAAGCATCCACCAAGGCCTGATGATTGACTGAATCCGTTCCCGTGGCTTTGGCAAATTTCACCAAATCGGCTATATTGAGCAGATTTTCCACCTTGCTGACGAGTTCGTAATCCATATTGCTCTTCCTCAGTGCGTCGGCAATCTCACTACTCACCATCTCAAGACTTTGGATCTCAAATCTATCTTGGATGTAGCGACGCATGATGTGAGTCAGCTTGGTGTGGTAGCCATCTTGGTCACCATGCTGCCATAGCTCCTCACTCCGAAGATCTTCAAGAGCCCGAATCGCCTTGACGTGAGCAGGTACAAATGGTATTGCGGGGGCCACCACGATGTCTGGCTGAGGTCCTCTCCTGAAGCGTATATATATCCACCAAATGATCAATAACAGCAAAGGAATCAACATCCATTTCCAATAATCCCATATCGAAAATGGTAGCTCCACTATATCTCGAATCTCACGGATACGCTCGGTCGTATCGGTGGTTATCCCCGAATCATCCACCACTGAAAAAACTTGCATCTGATCACCGATAGCCAATTCAAACGAACCCAAACTAAAAATAGCAATAGTGAGTGTAATTTGCTTCCCTTGGAGGCTTTGATCTATGCGCAGAATTCCATTATCTAAGTACAAATCTTTCGGATCCATTTTTAGGATCTCTACATCTGCAAAGGAATCAGACAAAACCTGAGTGGAATCGAAATCTAAGTTTTTTATCTTGAAAAAATCTACGTAGACCACCGAGTCCTTTGAAATCTGAGGGACCACCAGTCTAATTTCTACAGCCTCTCCGATCTGAAGGCGCTGTTTGTCCACTTGAATACCTAAGCTTTGAGCCGATACAACGAGGCTACCAAAGATACAAACAATAATCAAAGTGAATGCCTTCCCACTATAAAAAATTAATCGATTGATGATACAAAAGGTCTTCTCCATAAGATGCGTGCATTATTTTCCTTGAAAATGTTTCATCAATGGTCGTACATAATCCTCTCCTACCCTGATATCGATCCAAGGGATCCCCAATTTTTTAAAACATAGCTTATTATTCAACATTTCTGCCGAAAAATCATCTGAAAAGTTAGTTTGAAACTCCTTATCCGATGTATCGATTGGCAGTACTTCGCCAGTTTCGGGATCCTGCCAGTGCCAAATTCCAGTAGAAGGAAAATGTCTAAATAATGGGTCATGGATGCAAATGGCTATAAGTTCGTGCCCCTTGTCGAGTTTCGCAAGTGCTATCTCATCCATGGGGCATAAAAAGTCTGAAATAATAAAACCAATCGTTTTTTTTGGAAAGAGCCTTTGATAAGCTATCATGGCATGATTCAGGTTTGTCTTTTTTCTAGTGCCTTGGGTAGAGATGATAGCGTGAATCAAGGATACTACTTGCTTTAAATTTCCTGCTGGAGGAATGTATTTTTCGACCTTCTCTGAGAAAAGAATGGCACCCACCTTATCCCTTCCTTGAATGGCAGAAAATGCGAGAGAAGCCGCTATTTCAGCAATTTGGTCAAGGCAATATTGAGAGGAAGAACCAAATTGGGTAGAACTACTGACATCTATGAGAAGCATGATGTTTTGGTCTTTTTCCTCTTCGAAGAGTTTGACATGCGGTACACCACTGCGGGCTGTCACATTCCAATCAATGGCTCGGACATCATCACCGATCTGATATTCGCGGACCTCCCGAAAGGACATCCCTTGACCTAAAAATGCAGAATTGAAGTCACCTGCAAATATCTTGGCGCTTCTCCTCTTTGCCGAAATCTGAATCCTTCGGAGTCGCTGCAACAAACTTTCTACCTCCATAGGCCAGTTGATTTCAGATTCTTGCTAAAAGTATGCTGCCCTTTTGAAAATACACCAAAGACTTTTTGGTAAGGTATATTCAGACTAAGCACTCCATAGATGGGATTAAAATCGGTGCGAACAATTATACCACTTGCGCCAAAGCTGATATGCTTGAATGACTCAATTTTTACCCAAGGCTTTATTTCATCTTCGATTTCCATGCGATTGAAAGATTCTTCCACCATTTTGGGCCAATTTTCTTGAGGCATGTGTCTATACAAGATTTCTTCAGCTTGAATATTCTTCTGGTCTTTAATGTCGAAGATAAAAGGAATAATGCTATTTTCCTTATCAATGGAAGATTGAACGGTATAATGTCCCACGATGTACCGATCCGTCAATAGATCTATGACCATGGAGGCATAGCTGGGAAATCCGAGCCTTTTTGAAACGCCATGATTTTCTTCGTCTGAGCAAAGTTCGTGTGATAGTTTCAATTGGTTTTGCCACCATTGGTACATCAGTTCTGCACTCCATCGGCGGAAATTTGTTTGGGCTGTAGTGGGAAGCATCCACTCTAATCGGGTGTAATAATCCGCATGAGTCATGAATTCAAAACTTAGCTCATTTTGTAGACGGAGCGTATAACTTGCCTTCAACATATCATCCGCTATTAGTTCTAGTTCGGCCGACTGCTTCGCCATGGAAAACCGAATCTGGAAGACCTGGTCATTATCACCAACCAAACTCTTAAAAACGGCACAAGTCTCATCTTCGCATTCTAGTAGTTGGGACCAAGTACTATCCTTGGTTGCAATATTTGCCAGCAAGCCTTCTCCAGTGTTGGTCAAAAGTAAGTAAATCGGCTTGCTCTGATCGATAGAGGCAAAAGCCTTAACAAATTTGGGAACGAAAAGCATATTTGAACTAGACAGCGCTCCGATCTGCTGAAGCTCTACGGACAATCGCTCTAATCCCTTGATATCGCGCCACTCTCCGTAAAAGGATTCATCTGTCATATCACCGACAAGAGAGCCAGTGCCTCTCCCCTGCTCGTCATACTCATAGAGTACTATTTGATCATTGACGAACTCCCCTTCGAAGTAAAATTTTTTACCGCTGCTTTTAAACTGGCAGATGGCTTTGTAAAATTGATTGTCGGTGACGAAGACCATGTAGATAGGCTGCACCCCATCCAAAAGCCCCTCAAACTCTTTTTGCCAATAAGGCCTCCCCTGGAAATCTAAATCCTCCAAAATCTCCTGCACCAATGTTTTTTCTTGACTCAAGCCCCTAGTGGAGACACCAAAGAGGGCAAACAACAGAAAAAAGTAGGTAATGATATGTATGTACGTTCTATTCATAGATTTATGGTACTTCCACCGAATTGATGATATCGGTAATCAATCGGTCTTGCAGGTAGTTTTCTGCTTCGGCTTCATAAGTGATTCCGATACGATGTCTGAGCACGTCTTTACAGATGGCCCTTACATCTTCTGGAATCACATATGCCCTGCGTTTAAGAAAAGCATGTGCTTTGGCTGCCAAGGCCATGTTGATTGAAGCTCTTGGAGATGCCCCATACTGTATATACGGTGATAATTTTGCGAGGCCGACTGATTTTGGATCTCGGGTGGCGAATACAATATCCAAAATATAGTTTTCAATCTTACTATCCAAGTAGATCTTGCGGACGGAAGCCCTCGCTCGCAGGATGGAATCCTTAGAGACTACGGGAACTACCTGCTGGCTCACTTCTCCAGAAAGATTCCGTCGAATGATGATTCGCTCCTCCTCTTTGGTGGGATAGCCGATGTTGATTTTGAGCATAAATCTGTCCAGTTGAGCTTCAGGAAGCGTGTAGGTTCCCTCTTGTTCGATCGGATTTTGGGTAGCCAGTACCAGGAATGGCTCTTCCAATTTGTAACTTTCAGAACCTATGGTGATCTGTCGCTCCTGCATCACTTCGAGGAGTGCAGCTTGGACCTTGGCTGGAGCCCGATTGATCTCATCAGCGAGCACAAAGTTTGAAAAAATCGGTCCTTTTCGCACAGAAAAATCACCCTTAGAGGGATTGTAGATAAGGGTACCCGTAATATCCGCGGGAAGCAAATCTGGTGTAAACTGTATCCTCGAAAAATCCGCCTGAATAGCCGTTGCCAATGTCTTTATCGTCAATGTTTTGGCGAGTCCGGGCAGCCCCTCTAATAGAATGTGCCCATTAGTGAGCAAGCCTATCAATAAACTATCCAGCATCTTTTCTTGGCCTACTAGAACCTTATTTGTCTCGGATCTCAGCACGTCCAAAAACGCACTATCCATATAAATTTGCTGGCTAAGTGCCTCGATATCCACTGAAATTTGCATAACAACAATTTTACTTTCGATCCAAATTTTCTTTAAAACGGATTGCAAGATTACGGAATTATTCAAACATGAAAAAAGACAAATTCGATTTTTGCAAAAGATTAACGGTCTGATCGTTATACATTTTTATGGTAAATATTATAAAATTATCCACCATTGACGTACTTTTGTAATCATAAATCAACGTCAGCACTCATGGGCAAATACTTTTTCTTTATATTGTTATCGATCGTTTTATTTCAGAGTTGTAAATCCGGAACCAACGAAGGAGGCGATCCGGATCCTCAAGCGACCGAGTTTGGAGGTAAATTTGACCTTGAAAGTCCCATCGCGTGGGATAGCTTATTGGTAAAACTCAATCGAGAAGATACCATATTCACACAAGTATTAGGTCAAGTTAACGAAGTATGCCAAGCCTCCGGGTGCTGGATGAATGTAGTCAATCCCGATAAGCCCACGGATGAGGCGCTTTTTGTCAAATTCGAGGGATACTCCTTCTTCGTTCCAAAAGAAATAGCTGGTAAACAGGTACAGATAGCAGGAAAAGCCTATCGAGAAGAAACGAGTGTAGAAGAGCTCAAACACTACGCGGAAGATGAAGGTCAATCTGAGGAAGAAATCGCCAAAATCACTGAACCCTTGGTAGAACTAAAATTCATGGCCACAGGCGTAAAAGTCATACAGTAGTATCTCCCACAAATAAGGGCTCACCTCATGGATCATACTTCCATTTCTACAATCATTTTTGATCTCGGCGGCGTACTGATCGATTGGAATCCAAGATACCTTTACCGAAAAATTTTCAAAACGGAACAAGCCATCGATTTTTTTTTGGAGCACATATGCCCTTATCATTGGAATGAGGAGCAGGATGCGGGACGATCTTGGCAGGAAGGTATCGAGGAGCGTGTAAGACTTTTTCCTCAATATACAGCCGAGATCCAAGCATACCATAGCCGATGGCCAGAGATGCTGGGCAACGAAATATCAGAGAACGTGGATCTACTACGTCGAGCCGCTAAAAATCCTAGTTTACAAACCCTTGCATTGACCAATTGGAGTGCAGAAACTTTTCCTATCGCCCAAGAACGGTTTTCTTTTCTCAGCTTGTTTGATGGAATCGTGGTATCTGGGGTAGAAAAAGTAAAAAAACCAGACCCGAAAATCTTCGAAATAATGATTGAAAGATTTGCCCTCAATCCTAAAGCGTGCCTTTTTATTGATGACAATCTACATAATATTCAGACGGCAAATAACCTTGGATTTAAGACAGTTCACTTCACACAAGGCACATCTCTTCATCATAATCTCCCCACTACTTTGAACACAAATTCGTGAACTTTTCCGATTATTAATTCAAAACACATAAAAATTACAGCTGATTTGATATTTTTATACTAAATAAAACATTGTTTTACAGCACTTTGCATTTTCATATTTCTTCGTATTCGTAGTAATTCTAATATTTAGCACGGTTTTTGATCTATCCAGTAGTGACAATTGAACTATTGCGTAATTTACTGGATAAGTGAAAATGAAGATTATAACAACTTTACTAATAACCCTTCTTGGGTGGTCAGGATTGATGGGCCAATGTCTGACCAGTGTAAAAATCAAACACTCGCTACCGGAGTGTTTTGACAGAGGAAATAAGAGCTATTTGGCTTTGGCATTTTTCGAAGATGGAGACCACACCATCTCTTCCTCTACAAAAAAGGTGATCATTAGAGATGAGCACGACAATGAAATATCTAGAAAAGAATTTTCCCTCAAGCCTAGCTATACCTATGCGGATACCTTCGATATTTCGCAATCTATGTCAAGGTGGATTTTTGTAGATTATTTCTCCAACGCTGAGTGTGTTACTACCAAAGCCATCGAGACCAAAAGACTTCCAAAATACACCCTTGAAACCCTTCAGAAAAACTGTGGAGATTCTTTAGAAATAAATTTTAAAACCGTAGAAGAACCTTTATGGATTACCTGGGAAAATGGAATCATTGCCACTTCCAAAACCATTGCATTCGGCGGAATGTACCAAATCACTGTAAGCAATGAAGATGGGTGTACGATAATCGATAGTTTGTATTTCGAAAGGCCTAGTGAAATTTCCTTAGATATATCTCATTCAAATATCCGATGTAAAAGCCTTGTATACCAAGAACTAAATGCCACGGCTAGAGGTGGGGTTCCACCATATACTTACACATGGTCCAATGGTCAAGATCAAATCAGTAGCCCCAAACCCACAGCTTACTCTTTAGATAATCCCTCAATAAGTCTTCGCATTACGGACGCTTATGGCTGCGAACTCAATAGGACCATCACGCTTCCCGATAGTAATCCCGGAAATCAACCACAAGAAGAACAAGTTTTGCTAGATGCACTACCTGAGGGATGTGACCAAACTGTGGCATCTCCTGCTGAACTGGGAAGTAGAATGGAGGTGACACTCGTCTTAGAAAAAGATGAAGTTTGTGATATAGAACCCAGATTTCCGCTATCGGGTGGATTCCCTTTGGGTGGGGTATATTCTGGGCCAAATGTGAGTTTTGACCCCACAGATGGTTTGTATTACTTCACACCTCAACTGGGAGTATCCGCAATTTACACCATCAGATACACAGCTACTGACCCGGCCACCGGTATGCAAGCCTCTGCCACTGATAGGCTGGCTGTGCAAGCATTTGTATTTGACTTCTTCCCAGAATTCGATTCTATTTGTAATAATGCACAACCATTTTTCATAGAAAGAGTGCCTAACCTTGGAGGCACCATTGAAGGGGTAGGAGTTCAATTTGACCCAATAAACAATGAGTTTATTTTTAGCCCTCAGGCCATACCTCCTGGAACCTATGAATTACATTTTATATACACCGCTGTATTTCTATCAGGCTACTCGTGTTCTTCTTCTCGCAGCAAGATTGTAGAAGTTTTACCTGTACCAATCATCGAAATAGATGCCTTTGCTGATATCGAAGCGTGTGAGCTTGAAAATTTTGATGTGACGCCTGAGATTAATAACCTAACGAGCTTTAATGATGTTCAATTTTCGTGGACTGGACCAAATAATTTTACTTCTAATCAATTGCAATTAAATTTTGTGGATGTAAGTCCAGACCTTTCAGGCACTTACAGACTTTTGGCCATTGGGGATTTTGAATGTGTGGGCAGTGCAGAGCTAAATATGGTCATCAACGAGATACCAGGCATCACCTGTGAAAGTGCATCTTCTGTCAATTGTTTCGGGGAGCTGAATGGCATTGCTGGCGTAAATATTCAGTCCACTAGGCCTACCACCAATATTCTTTGGAGTACAGGGGCTACAACTGAGTTTATCAGTGGGCTGGCCGCCGGAATATATACGGTAACCGTTACAGATGATTTGGGTTGCTCCAATGTGTGCTCTATTGAAATTACACAACCAGACCCTGTTGAAAATTTCTTTTCAGATATACAGCAGACGCTGTGTTCTGATGTCAATAATGGTGGGGCACTCATGAACATAAGCGGGGGTACCCTTCCCTACTCAATCCAATGGTCTACGGGTAGTCAAGAGGCAAATCCTTCCAATTTGAACCCAGGAATGAATTATGTAACTGTTACAGACGCTCGCGGATGTATCCTTATCGATAGTGTATTCATTCCCTCTCCACTAGAAATTGAAATTACAGTCTCCAGTTCAGAACATTGCTCCAATGTAGTACAATCTATTCCTGTTAGCGTTACGGGTGGGAATTCTAATCAATACACCTATTTCTGGAGTATCATCGATGCAGGTACTACCGATTTGACCAATTCGATGTTATCTACAAACCAACAGGACGGAACGCTTAGTTTTCCTGCTAACGTAGCCAATCCCGGTACTGCGAACTTTCGTCTGATCGTGACCGATGCCCTAGGATGTACTGCTGAGACCACGGTGAGTTCCACTACAAGGCCAATCCCAACGGTAAGCCTTATGGGTGAGGATCAATGCCAAAACCAAGTCCGGACTATTACGAGTGTCTCTTCGAGCTCAAATGGTCCTATCCTTCAAAATCAATGGAATATCATTAATAATAGTACCACAGCCGGCAATGTAACACTTAGTAATACCCAAAGTCCCAATGTCACGGTCAGTAGCCTCAATGCTTCGCCTGGTATTTTGACCCTTGGACTCATCGTTACTGACTCACAAGGCTGTACAGCATCAGAACAAATAAGTACAGAAATCATTAGAAATAATGTAGCGGGCATGAACAGCAGCATTACACTATGCAATGCAGCAGTCAATACCGCTCGCAATTTATTTGATGCGCTCGAGGGTAATCCTGATCCAGGAGGAACATGGAGCCTAGCCATGGGCTCTGGTCCACAATTTATCAATAGTGAATCAGTAGAATTTTACAACGTAGAGCCAGGTATGTATCAATTCCTGTATGTAATCCCTGCCAACGGACCATGTGCAGATGTGACTGCAGTACTCGATGTGGATGTGACTACATGTTTTGACCTAGCACTGGAAAAGACTTTAGCACGAACTGCCCCTTTCTATAGAGGAGATACTGTAAGATTTCATATCCAAGTATTCAATCAAGGACTCATTCCAGCATTCGATGTGGAGGTAAGGGATTACCTACCCGAAGGACTAAGTTTTGATCAAAATCTAAGCAATACTGCTACACCAAATAACCCAAATTCTTGGACTCAACTCCAATCTAACGAAATCAGTACCACAATTCCGCAAATAAATCCTGGTAGTTCAGTCCAACTTTCTTTGGTGCTGCGTATCGACCAAGATGCGCCAGAAGACCTCCTAAGGAATGAAGCTGAAATCGTGTATTACACCAATGGCGAAGATCCACTCCCATATGATGAAGATGATAGAATATGTATTGATCCGCCAATTGAGAACAACGATGATATCGATGACGACTCCAATGGCGAAACAGATAACTGTGAGGATGACGACCAGTTTGATTTTGAGGAGCTCCCACTCTGCCCTGAGATAGTATTAAATCTATCAGTAGCATGGTGTGTGGAACCACAAAATTCGAATCAGCCTATCTCGCTTACTTCCACAGGAATCATAGGTTTACTTCAATCCCAAATACAGACATCTGGATTATTCCTACAGTACTCAATCGATGGAATATTCCTTGATAGACAGTCTGCATTTCTAGGGCAAAATCCGATTACGAGCACCTCACCAATCAGTAACAACTTTTTCATTAGATTACTGGTTCCTTATGGCTGTGTCTATGTCCTGCCATTTGAGCTCATTGTATCCATATCGCCCGAAATTCAGGTAATGCTTTCAGATGTAATCGCCGGAATTGGGGAAACCGCTATCTTTAGTGCACAGACTAATCAACAAAATGTCACATACCTTTGGCAGGAATTTACTGTAAATGGATTTCAAGACCTTCCAAATTCTAATCTTCAAGCCTTGGTAATTCCTACTGTTCAGTTTAGTGATAACGGAAGAAGATTTCAAGTAATTGTCACTTTGAATCAACCAAACTCCTGCTCTACATCCAGTGCAATAGCAAGTCTTTCCTTGCCAGATTTGCCACCCTTAGTTTGTGATGATCTGGTTAGGGTTTCCTTCGATGCAAATTGTGAAGCATTCATAACCCCTCCACAAATATTAAATGATGAGTACAATTACGGTTTTTTGGAGGTCCGAATCACTAGAAATGGACAGGCTGTCCCAAATCCCGTTACCCTAGACTATGTGAATCAGCTTCTAACTGTAGAAGTAAGGAATACCCTAGACGGAAACGTATGTTGGGGAAATATCATCGTAGAAGACAAACTTCCACCAAGGTTGATCTGCCCCGATACCATCCGAACTGTTTGTACGGATACAGATATCCAGCAGGCCATGCCACAAATCATCGAAAGCTGTGACAGTAACCCTTCCCTACAGCTTATCTCTAATAATCTAAATACCGCGACTTGCCCCGATGGTATTGACGGTATTCGGGTGTTGACTTATCAGGCTACGGATCGTTTTGGAAATACTTCTCAGACCTGTCAGTCGGTGATCGTGTACGAGCGAGTGCTGGTAGATCAAATCACCGTTCAGAGTAACCTCACCCTAGCCTGCCCCCTACAAAACACGATAGCTTCTTGGGATCAAAATAGCAATGGATACCCAGATGTATTCGAAGTAGCCAAGCCACAGTTCAATGGTATTGACTTAGTCCATGCAAATGCTCAAAATCCGAATGGCGTATTAGGAAACAACCTTTGTCAAATCAACTTCAGCTTCACTGATAGCAGGATCGATATTTGTCCAGCACAGTTCAATATTCTTAGGACTTGGTCCATCTTAGATTGGTGTACCGGTACTGTCCGAACACTACCACAGCTTATTCACGTGGTGGATAATCAAGGTCCGATCGTACAATGTCTTACCCCAAACATCGACGAATTTGTAAATGAGGGAGATTGTAGCAGATCTTTGATGATCCCTCTGCAGCTTTCTATTCAAGATTGCTCTGCCACCACCGTTCGGATAGAATATACATCTACAAATGATGTTAACCCAAATTTTGCAATTGCCAATTGGCTGCCTGCACAAATGACGCCAAACGGTCAGGCTTTCTCCGTCTTCAATATGCCGATCGGCTTCACCTACATTAGATATGTAGTGACTGATGCCTGCGGAAATGTAAGCAGCTGTATGACCCGCGTCAATATTCGTGACCGACAGTCTCCTGTGGCCATCTGTAAAGAATTCACTGTCACGACACTCAATAGCAATGGTTTTGCGAGGATCAATGCCAGCAGTCTGAATAATGATAGCTACGATGCCTGTGGACCGATCACGATCCAAATCCGTAAGCTCGGCAATAGCTGCGGGAACAACCCGAATGTATGGAGAGAATGGGTTGAATTCTGCTGCGAGGATTTCAACCGAAACAACATGGTAGAACTCCTGACCACAGATCAATCTGGCAATACATCAGTGTGTATGGGTAACGTTTTTGTTCAAAACAAAATAATTCCGACAATAACGTGTCCAGCATCGATCACCATCTCTTGCACTCAAGATATCAGTGACACCAGCCTGACTGGTACGCCGACCATCCAAAACAATGTGTGTAACCAGCTGACCCAGCTTACATATACCGATGTTCCATCCGTCAATTCCTGTGGCATTGGAACCATCAGAAGAAACTGGACCCTTTCTCGGGCTGGCACTACCCTAGCCAACTGTACACAACAGATCACCGTGATCAATGACCAAAACTTTGGCTTCGCAGATATTACTTGGCCTCAAAATATAGATCTGGAAGGCTGTATTGGTATCACGACAGATCCATCAGTCACAGGACGACCTTCTTTTGCACCAAAAGCTTGTAGCCTGGTATCCGCAAGCTATACAGATGATGTGTTCAATTTTGCCGAAGGAGCATGTGCCAAGATATTGAGGAACTGGTCTGTCATCGACTGGTGTAGAGAGCCAATCGGTCAAGGTGTACCTACCATATGGACCTACACACAAGTGATCAAAATAAACAACTTCGCCAAGCCAGAATTCGTCCCTGTATCCAATCAGACATTCTGTATCGAAGATAACTCATGCAGCCGAAGCATCACTCTTAGCAGAAATGCCACGGATGATTGTACACCGACACACGAACTCAAATGGCGCTACGAGCTTGACCTGGACGGAAATGGCACCATTGATGAAAGAGGTACTACTTCCAGTTTCGCGTACACCTACCAGCCAGGAAGCCATGTGGTCAATTGGACGGTTGAGGATCGCTGCGGAAATAGAGCTCACACCAGCCAAACGATCACCGTGCGGGATTGTAAAAAACCTACACCATACTGTCATGCAGATCTTATTACGGTATTGATGCCTGTAGAAAAAGTGGTGGAATTTTCAGCTGCCAGTTTCGACTTGGGGTCTAAGGACAACTGCTCTACGAATCTCCGTTTTGCATTTAGCGAGAATCCGGCAGATGCTACTAGAACCTTCACATGTGCACATGTAGGTACGCAAGTAGTCCAAATGTATGTATTCGACGAGGCTGGAAACTTTGACTACTGTACTGTGCTATTGGATATCCAAGATAATGGAAATTCATGTGGAAACTCCATCCAAGAACTGCCGATCAGCGGACGGGTGGCCACGGTCAATGGCTTAGAGATCAGAGACGTAGCCATCGGATACACAGACCTTCCAAATGCAGAGACGAAAATCAGCATGACCGATGCAACAGGCAAGTACAAAACACAGAACATCCAAGTAGGCCGTACCGTAGATCTAAAACCAAGCCTCAATGATCGATTCCGGGAAGGTCTGACGACTTTAGATATCGTCCTCATACAACGCCATATCCTCGGGATAGAGCGATTTGATATACCTGAAAAGGTGCTTGCTGCAGATATGAATGATGACCGACGTGTCACAGCTGCAGACCTCGTAGAATTGAGAAAATTGATTCTAGGTGTCACTGAAAAAATGCCAAACAACCCACACTGGAAATTTATCTGGAAAAATGGTGACCAACCTACGCTCGACCAGCCATTTGTCTATGAGCATCAGGCATTCCTATCCAGTTTGGACAGTTCACATACGAAACAAGACTTTACGGCAATCAAAGTCGGAGACGTCAATTTCTCATTGGTCAATAATCTTGCCCAGGAAGAAGTAAGCCTTCGGAACAGACCAACCAAAACTATACAGATTTTGGATCAGAAACTGAACCGAGGCGAACAGGTCTTGGTACCCGTCACCATCGACCAGATGGAAAATTGGGTCAGCTCACAGTTTGGGTTCCGATTTGATGAAAAGGTACTGGGCCTCGTCGATATCCGATCTGGTGCCATGGACCTAAGCCAGCAAAACCATCATTTCAATGGTGAAAACCATCTGGCCTTCAGTTGGAACATGGAAGATGCCCAATCTTTCGATCCAAGCATTCCACTTTTCTACCTCGCATTTGATGTATACCAATCAGGAAAACTTTCTGATGTACTCCAATTGAGCAGCGACCAGATTGCCTCTGAGATCGTCGATGGAGATTGGGCAGCCCACCAGCTAGGCCTTCGATACCGAGAAAGCGCAGCGCAGCAGGTATTGGTCAGTCAAAACCTACCCAATCCATTTACCCACCAGACCGAGATCACCATCGATAGTCCCGAAAATCAATGGGTACGCATCGAGCTTTCAGGTTCAGATGGCACGAAATTGGGCTCCAAAAACAGCTATCTGCTTCAAGGAAAAAATACCATCCGACTCACAGAGGAGGAGTTCAAAGATTACCGTGGGGTGATCATCACCAACATTCAATCCGCGACCTGGTCCAAATCCATGAAGATGATCCGACTGGAATAATTCAATAAATCTATACCCGAGGCACGGCAGACCAAGCGTTTTCCGTGCCTTTTTTCATTTTAGGTATCAGCTCCTCAAAAAATCAGCTTGAGGAAAGCCCACCAAAACTTATATTTGTGCAGTAATCAAAAAATCGAGCTGTGAGCAATTTTTCAATTCCACCCATTCAAAATTATATCGGAGGTCAGTTTGTGCCAGCTACGAGCGGCGAAGCACTTGATGTCATCAATCCAGCCAATGGAAAACGTCTGACCACGGCCCCAAAAAGTGACGCCAATGATGTACAGCTAGCCGTCGAAGCAGCCGAACGAGCATTTCCCGAGTGGTCACAGATGCGGATCGACGACCGGTATCAGATCCTGATGAAAATTGTGGCGGGTATCGAATCCAGATTTGACGAATTGGCCATGGCTGAGACCTTGGACAACGGAAAACCCCTTTGGCTCTCCAAAATGGTGGATATCCCTCGGGCCGCATCCAATTTTCGATTTTTTGCAAATGCGATTACCCAGTTTTTTTCAGAAAGCCATGATGATACTGGCAATGCGCTCAACTTCACCTTGAGAAAACCACTCGGTGTCGTAGGATGTATCTCACCCTGGAACCTCCCACTCTACCTTTTCACTTGGAAAATAGCGCCAGCCCTAGCTGCTGGAAATACCGTGGTGGCAAAACCATCGGAAGTGACACCCCTTACCGCTTATCTCCTTTCAGAAATCTGTGCGGCGGCCGGTCTGCCAGCAGGCGTACTCAATATCGTACATGGCTACGGCCACCAGGTTGGCGATGCCATGAGCCGTCACCCAAGGATCAAAGCCATCAGTTTTACAGGTAGTACGGCCGTAGGTGCACAGATCGCCAGCATCGCCGCTCCGATGTTCAAAAAACTATCTCTCGAAATGGGTGGAAAAAATCCGACCATCATCTTTGACGACTGTGACTATGAGGCTACCCTATCTGGTGTGATCCGTGCTTCCTTCTCCAACCAAGGTCAGATCTGCCTGTGTGGCTCCCGAATACTCATACAGCGCGGAATCTATGACCGTATGAAAGCAGACCTCGTAGCGAAGGCCCGATCCCTCAAAGTAGGCGATCCCCTTGATCCTACTACCAAGGTAGGCGCCGTAGTATCCAGACCACATTTCGAAAAAATACTCCGACATATCCAAATCGCGATAGACGAAGGCGGATCCATACTCTGTGGTGGTCGTGCAGCAGATGGTGAGAATCTTCCAGCAGATGGACTCTACATACTTCCCACCATCATCGAAGGTCTACCCAATAGCTGCCGAACCAATCAAGAAGAGATTTTCGGTCCAGTGGTCACCTTGCAATGCTTTGATACCATAGAGGAAGCTATCCATCTAGCTAACGACAGCAGCTATGGACTCGCAGCCAATGTATGGACCCAAGACCTACGGAAGACCATGCGCCTATCTAATGAATTAGAATTCGGCATCGTGTGGTTCAATACCTGGCTCAATCGCGATCTACGCACCCCATTCGGTGGAGTCAAAAGTTCCGGTGTGGGCAGAGAAGGCGGATTTGATGCGCTTCGCTTTTTTACCGAAAGCAAAAATGTGTGTATTAGCTGGTAAATTTGGACAAGTCAATTAAGCCTAAATACTATTAAAAAGTACATGAAGCTATTTTTAACTGGAAAAACCAATCTAAATTCACCCATTATCTATCGACCTAAGCTTTGATATTCTGGTAGGAATGGCTTGCAATTTTAAAATTCTACGCCTTCTTGATGGTTTTATAAAATTCCTGCTTCGCTTTTTCTATGAAGGCTACCTTATCTTTTTTTATTTCATCCAATTTTTTAGATATGTCAGCAGGAATTTGAACATATTTTTCTGACCACAAACTTATCTCAATCATGATCGGAATGAGATCGATCCCCCTTTGGGTAAGCATATAAAGATACTTAGCTTTGCTCTCAGGGTGGCTGGATTTGGTAATGATCCCAAATTTTTCTAATGATCGTAGCCGTGAAGCCAAAATATTGGTTGCGATTTTTTCATTTGATTTCAAAAAATCACCATAAGTACATTGTTTTGAATTCAATAAATCTCGTACGATCAGAAGAGACCACTTATCTCCCCAAATATCTAGTGCACAACTTATTGGACAATCCGATCTCTTATTTGTTGCTGTCATACTTATTGCTCAAACTACTTGCAATTTGAAAGTAAATACTATCTTTACACTTTCATTATGCAAGCAAAAGTAAAAATTAAATCGTAAACAATGAAGGCATACACCATCAATCGCTATGGCGAAGAAGAAAAACTGACTCTGGTAGAAATCGCAGAACCACGCGTTGAAGAAAATGAGGTATTAATTGAGATTCATTCGACAAGCATCAATCCATTAGATCTAAAAATAAAAAGTGGAGAATTTAAGGTCTTACTCCCATACAAATTTCCCCTGATTTTAGGTCATGATGTTGCTGGAGTAGTTACAAAAATTGGACAAAAAGTTAGCAAGTTCAAAGTGGGAGATGAAGTCTTTTCACGCCCTACTGACTTTAAGATTGGCACTTTTGCCGAATATATTTCAATCCATGAAGATCAAGTCACCCGAAAACCTAAGAACATCTCAATGGAAGAAGCGGCCTCCATTCCTTTGGTATCTCTAACTGCATGGCAGGCATTTGTCCAAAAAGCACAGCTGACTGCAGGCCAGAAGGTCTTTATTCAGGCGGGATCTGGTGGTGTCGGAACTATAGCCATTCAATTAGCAAAACATTTAGGTGCAACGGTGGCTACAACCACAAGTATCGAAAATTTTGAGTTGGTCAAAAAATTGGGTGCAGATGTGGTCATTAACTACAAAGAAGAAAAATTTGAAACAACATTACCTGAATACGACTTGGTCTTAAACAGCCAAGACAACATAACGCTAGAAAAATCAATACAAATTTTGAAATCAGGAGGCAAGATTATTTCAATATCGGGGCCACCTGATCTTGCTTTTGCGCGGGACTTTGGCCTCAATTTATTACTGAAAATAGTCTTTTTCTTTATAAGTAGAAAAGTAAAAAATCAATCAAAAAAAGCCAACGTGGATTACTCCTTCTTGTTTATGAAGGCAAATGGAGATCAGTTGTCAGAAATTGCAAAACTGATCGAAGCTGATGTAATCAAACCTGTCATAGATAAAGTGTTCGCTTTTGATCAAATAAATGAAGCGTTTGCGTACGTATCAAGTGGCCGATCAAAAGGAAAAGTTGTTTTAAAAGTGAAGTAAGGAAGAATAACAGCGAGATTGGGGCATCAAATTCCTAATTTTTTTGCGTAAATTTGCCCAAACTGTAAATGCTTCATATTATGTCAGCACTCGTAACACCGCTCAACTTCAAACAATGGATCGACGACAACAGACACCTGCTCAAGCCACCCGTGGCCAACAAGTGTGTTTGGGAAGATGGAGACTATATCGTCATGGTGGTAGGTGGACCCAATGCCCGAAAAGACTATCACCTCAATAAGACTCCTGAATTCTTCTACCAGGTAGAGGGAGACATGGTCCTCAAAGTCATCGACGAAGGTAAGCCAAAGGATATTCACATCAAAGAGGGGGATATCTTCCTCCTACCGCCCAATGTACCGCATTCTCCACAGCGAAAAGCCAATACCATCGGGCTCGTCATAGAGACCAAGCGGCCACAAGAGATGACAGATAGCCTTCAGTGGTACTGCGAATCATGCGGACATAAGATGTATCAAGAGTCCTTTCACGTAGCGAATATCGAGACAGATCTGCCGATCATCTTCAAAAAATTCTACGCTGACGAATCGCTCCGTACTTGTAATGAATGCCACACCGTCATGGAGCCACCGATGCCCATCAAATCCTAAGTGACGACGCCCATGCGAATCAACGCCCACGGCCATATCCTACCCTATCCCGAGGACATCCCGCAATTCATGAAGGACAAGAAGGTCTTCTGGGTGGATGCTGATCGTAGCTTCATGCGGCAGGATGATTGGTCCAGACCTGTCACAGATCCTAGTTTTTTTACGAAGGAAAAACTGGAATGGATGGATAAAAACCAAATCGATCACGAGGTGGTACTCAACCTCTCGCAGTTGTATTGTAATGGGCTGACCAGGGAACTTTGCAAAGATGTGCTTCGATTTCAAAATGACTTCAATGCCAGCCTTCAAGACCTATACCCTGACAAATTTACAGCAGGCTTCGTGGTGCAGCCCGCCTATATTGAGGACGCACTCAAGGAGATAGACCGCTGTGTACACGAGCTGGGGCTGAAGGTACTCTGCTTACCGACGCACTATCTGCATTCGGATGGCTCATGGAGATCCGTCGCAGATCCGTCGCTACACCCCATCTTCGAATATGCCAATCATCTGGGTCTCGCCCTGGAAATACACCCGTACGATGGTGAAAAAATCATCGGCCTAGCGGATCAGTACTGGAGATTTCACCTGATATGGATGTGTGCACAGACTGCGGATACATACCATATGTACACGGGACTTGGATTCCACGATCTATACCCTAAGATCCGTGTGTGTTTCGCTCATGGAAATCAGTTTGGACATATCGCATTGGGTAGAAGAACACAGGGCTACCTCGGCAGACCAGATCTTTTCCCTGGAGCAAGCGATCCTCGATCTGCCCTTCATGCAAAAAATATCTTCGTAGATACCCTCGTTCATGATGTATTTGCGCTCAGACTGATCTTGGATCGATCGGGGCCTGAGCAGATACTTTGGGGACTTGACGATCCCTACCCGCTCGGCGAGATGGAAACCGTCCAAGATTGCTACCCCGGAAAATTATTGGACGACGCCGTGCATCATCAGTTTCTGACCAAGCAACAGGCAGCCGACATCCAGCACAAAAATGTATTAACCTGGCTTTACGGAGATAGTCCACAGACACTTCATGACTTATAAAAAAAATCAACCCGTATGACCCATACTTTGGCTCAAGCCCAAGAACTAGACCGACAAGATCCACTTTCTGCATTGCGTGAAAAATTTTGGATCCCCCTGCAGAAGGATGGCACGCCCTATGTCTACCTTTGTGGAAATTCACTGGGGCTTCAGCCCAAGATCACGGCCCAATACCTACAGCAGGAGCTGGAAGATTGGAAAAATCTAGGGGTCGAGGGGCATTTTCATGCAAAAAACCCTTGGATGCCCTACCACGAATTTCTAACTGCATACATGGCAAAAATTGTCGGTGCCAAGCCATCAGAGGTCGTGGTCATGAATACCCTTTCTGTCAATATCCATCTACTGATGGTGTCATTCTACCGCCCAAGCAAGGAGCGATTCAAGATCATTATGGAGGCAGATGCCTTCCCCTCCGATCGATACGCCATCGAGAGCCAAATAAAATTTCACGGGTATGATCCGAAAGATGCCTTGGTCGAACTCAAAGCACGGCCTGGTGAGGTCACGCTTCGAGAAGAAGATATCCATACGACCATCCGCCAGACAGGAGATGCCTTGGCATTGGTACTACTCGGAGGAGTCAATTATTATACGGGACAAGCTTTTGACCTGAAGGCCATTACCCAAGAAGCGCATCAGGTAGGGTCCATCGCGGGATTTGACCTGGCGCATATGGCTGGCAATATTGACGTGGCCCTGCATGACAGTGGCGCGGACTTTGCAGCGTGGTGTACCTACAAATACCTCAACAGTGGTCCAGGCAGTGTAGCGGGGGCCTTCGTCCATGAGCGCCACCATCAGAATCACGATTTGCCCCGATTTGCGGGCTGGTGGGGACATGACAAAGCAACGAGATTCAACATGAGGCATGATTTCAAAGCCATTGAATCCGCAGAGGGCTGGCAGCTGAGCAATCCGCCCATTCTATCCTTGGCTGCAATCCGAGCTTCCCTATCCATTTTTGCAGAAGTAGGAATGGAAACCCTAAGAGATCGTGCTTGGCGACTTACCCAATACCTTCGCGAACTACTGGCGCAAATTCCAGATGGTAGAATCCACGTAATCACGCCGTCGGAGCGGCACCGATGTGGAGCCCAGCTATCCATCCAAATTCCAAATGGCAATAAAAAAATCTTTGAACAAATCACAGCTGATGGGGTCATCGCAGACTGGAGGGAGCCCGATGTGATACGAGTTGCCCCCGCTCCGCTGTACAATTCCTACGAGGATTGCTATCGTTTTTATGAAATTCTAAGGAATGCACTTTAAAAGCTTGCGTACCTTTACCAACAAAAAGTATATGAAAAAATATTTTATTTTGCTTCTGTTTCTTGGTGTCATCGTCGCCTGTAATCAAACCAAACAGGATGCTGCTTCCGAAAAAGATGAAAGATTCGCACAAGTGTATGAGATCATCGAAAAATCTGACTCTCTCGTACTAGCCCTCCAGGAAAAAGTCAAAACCCTGGCAAAAGAAGATGAACTCGGAGCGCTTAAGATCAACAACACCATACAGATGATCAAAGACAACGTCCGTGAGGTAAAGACAAAAATGGCTGCGCTTTCTGAAGGTAAAATAGCAGAGGCAGATACCAAGAATCACATCATCGATATTCTTTCGCAGGGAGATTATATCCAATCACTCTGTGTCGGTGGTAAAGCTGTACTCTCCGGGAACTCTCAGGCGATTGGCACTTGGGTTGAAGAACCTGATAGCACCGTAAAGCATGATGGTTTCATCGGTCAGTAATCCAAAAACTACGAATTTTTTACATTGCCACTAAGGTGGTCGTCCTCCCGCCATGCACCGAATTTGAGATAAAGCATGCTCATCAGCATGAGCCCGATCCAATACACCCATTCACTCATCCAGGCTACGGATAAAGACCACTGCTGCACTTCGATCACATAGTAAACATAGACCGAATAAAGCACGATCCCGATGAATTCGATCCAAAACACGATCTTGGTTTTGCCAGTAGCGACCACTGCATTAAGCCAAATGACCCCAAAACATAAAATGATCATGGCAGAGGTTACGATGCGAAGCGGCGTAAGTGCATGCTCCATAAAATCACCTCCCTGACCAAACCAGCCTAGAAATAGAGATGGATCCACATTGAGATAAAGCACAAATAAGGACATCCCACCAACTGAAATCAGAGAAAGCTTGCGAATAGTAGAAAAAACTGCATCCTGTCTACCCTGCCCAATCAGATTACTGATGATGGTATTCGTCGCCGAACCGAATGCCCACGAAAACACCCCGCCTAATCCAAAAAGGTTTCTCATTGCTTGGGTAATTCCTTGTTCGGCAACGGTATAATTTCTCGCTACTAAGATGAAGAAAAACCACCAAGCTGCGGTACTGATGGCATACTGGCCCATAAGCGGAAGGGCTTGACTCGTGACAAGTGCCAATTGATTTTTTGAAAATCTAAAAACGATGGGGATTCCTAATTTTTTGGAAATACCAGAACCGTAAATTACACCAAATACAATCAACATCCCAATACCCTCACTGATAATACTCGCATAAGCTGCACCATTAAATCCAAGTTCGGGCATCCCCCAGCGTCCAAATATCAATCCATAATCAAGTACGATATTACTTACCGCTGCAAATAAAGAGGCGATCAGGATGAAATGACTTTTTTGTAGGGATATCAGGTAGGCATTTTGCATCTGCATAGCAAATAAAAACAACAGACCCCAAATCCTTATTTTCAGATAGGGCGCTGCTAATTCTATCCCATCTTCAGCAGTACCAGCCCAGCGAAGTAATTCTGTGATGCCGATATTGGTCATTAAGATTGTAGCAGTGGCTACTAAAAATGCTAGAATCAGGCCATGAAACAGGGTTGAAAAAATCTCTTCGCGATTATTTTCACCCGCTCTTCGAGACATAATTGAGAGTAAGGCATTATTGATCCCGTAACCAATGGCCGAAAATATCAGATAATATACACCTGTGATCCCAGCCATGGATAGTGCCAAGGGGCTCAACTCTCCCAAAAATCCAGCATTGAAAAGATAGTTGAGTTCCGGAATGAGCTTTGACATACTGATCGGTACAGTCAAAATCAAAATCCCCCTCAGGGAAGTGTCCGCCTTGAGAGACTGCACCGTACTAGCCATGTTTACAAATTATGAAGTAAAAAAAATCGGGGTAAAAAAATGAATCTCAGTCCCTCATGTAAGCTTATCGAAGACGATCCATAGACTTGACTAGCTCCTCGTCCTTGCTGATTCCACGCATGGCTAGCAAAGTAAAAAAAGCAGCCAAAAGTAAAAATACCCACCCAAAGCCATAGGTGTAGCTCAGTCCTTCTACCTGCTCCGCTTGCTTCGTCAGTATTCCAAAGGCCATACCTGCTACGCCGAAACAAAAGCCCAATAGAAATAAGGAGATTTGCTTCTGAAGCTTGCGGTTCTGGTATACAAAAATACCACCGATGGCTAGGACCATACCCAAAATAGCCATGATGGAAAGGCTGCCTTGATCCCCTTGCGTAAATACAAGGTCTGAGAATATGCCCTCTTGACTTGTTTCCGTCTTTGCAAATGGAATAAAGAACCCTCCTGAGAGATTCAATGCTGCCAAAAAGAGGTATATCGTTTGAATTCTTTGTATCATTGTCCTGATTTTTGTAGTTGAAATATATTCGGATACGTTTTTATAACAAGACCGCAAATTTAAGGAATGTTTGTTTCATTTTGGGAAAAAAGCCATTTCAATTTTGAAGGCAGTTGGGTCGTTCTGGGAGCTGGGTTTGTGGGTTTGAGTACGGCTATTTCTCTAAAGGAGCGCCATCCTGACCAATCGGTCATCCTCCTGGATCGTATGCTCCCAGGTCTCGGAGCAAGTACAAAAAATGCCGGATTCCTATGTTTTGGAAGTTGTACGGAGCTCCTAAGCGATCTGGAGCATCTGGGAGAAGAGGCCTTGGTCCAGTTGATTCGTCAGAGGTGGGAAGGGTCACAGATTTTACACCAGCGATGTGGACACCTCTTTGACGATGCACCAAATACCCTCGGCGGATACGAGATCTTCGATCAAAGTAAATCCGACGAACTGGACATCATCCTACAGAAGGGCAATGCTCTCATGGAAAAGGCAATTCAGATTTCTGGATACTTTCAGCTAGTGGATCAAACCATATCCCCTGATTTCTCACCACAGATGAGCTTCACACCATATGAACGAGCGGTCAATCCGGTGTCCATCTGGCAGCAGCTCTATCAAATGGCAACAAGCCTTGGTGTCAAATTTTACATCGGTGCGGAGGTACAGCGCGTAGACCCGGAGGAGACCTCCGTTCACTTCAAACGTGGTGATTATGTCCGATGTGGGCAGATTTTCATCACGACCAATGGTTTTACCAAAAATATTTGTGCTATCCCAGACGTAGTGCCTGCAAGAAACATAGTGGGAGTCACAAGGCCCATCCCAGAATTTTCGCTTCCAGGCGTATACCATTTGGATGAGGGCTACGTTTATTTTAGGAAGGTAGAAGATCGATTGCTGATCGGAGGAGCCAGAAATCTAGACTTGACCCACGAAACCACAGATGCCTTCGGCACAAACGAACAAATCATGACACACTTGACTAGTCTTGTACGAAACCTTTGCAATGACCCGTCCCTTGAGATTGATCATTGGTGGAGCGGTATCCTGGGAGTCGGCACCGAAAAATTGCCATTAATCCAAAGTATTTCACCAACCTGCCACATCGGCGTACGACTTGGAGGAATGGGCGTAGCTATCAGCAGTTACATTGGTCAGGAACTCACCAAATTTGCGGCCCAAAACTAAAGCATGCCTAATCCACCATCACATAGACTCTTTCGACTGACAGCTTGGTTGTGTATGCTCCTATCATTCGGAGCGGGGACGCTATTTGCCCAAAATTCTGGAAGTCCTCCTATCGAGGCACCGACGCCAAAACGCAGTCCCATCATCATCCAAAATGCCAACAATCAAATCATCAATACCACCGAAAAACCTGTCAAACAATATCTGAACGGAGATGTACGGGCCTACCACAAAGGGGCATTCATCTACTGCGATACGGCCATTCTTGTGGGTAATGACCTGATCGCGAAGGGAAATGTGGTCATCCTTCAGCCGGATTCTATCCAGATTTTCGCAGATAGCCTCTTCTTCTATGGTGACCAATCGAAGGCCATCCTCAAAAAAGATGTGGTCATGCAGAATGGTTCGAAATCCCTTTTTGCTCCAGAAATCATTTATTACACCGATCAAAAGACAGCTTATTTCTACGATAAAGCTATCCTAAACAATGGAACTACCGAACTCAAAAGTCAACGCGGACTCTATAATGTAAGCCAGAAATACGCTGATTTTTTCGGACTGGTAAGCATCGATGGTGAAGATTTCTCTCTGCGAGGAGATAGTCTGCGGTACTTCACGGAGATCAAGTCAGCCATTTGGACTTCTCCCACGCGAATCCTCAATGAAGGACAGGAGCTGTATTCTAAATATGGATTCTACAACGAAACCAATGGCACTGCTGAATTTCGGGGTGATGCCCAGTTTCGGGATTCCATCAGCATCGCCAGTGCAGATCGGATATTGTACGATCGAATAAACGACCAAATCACCCTCCAAGGCAGTACCTATTACTCCAGCAGAGATGTGCGTACATGTGCAGACACCATCGTGGTGCAGCGAAAGATCGAGGACTATCTCCTCATCGGGAATGCCTACTACGAATCCGACCAAAACAAAGCGGAGGGAGGTCGCATCAGCTTCAATAAAGCAAATGAGGCATTTACCCTCCAAGGCGGTGGTCAGATCGAAGACGGAAACATCCAAATCTCTGCACTCGATATCGACTACAAAAAAGCACTCCAAGCCGGCAAAGCCTCCGGCAATGTGATTTACCGCGATACCTCCGCCAATACCACCATTTGGTGCGATGATATGTCGTACCGATCGGATGAAAATTTTCTCCTGGCCACAGGAATAGATCGCCAGCCAGTCATGGGTATTGAGGTAGATGGTGATTCACTCTTCATTGCCTCGGATACGATCAAGGCCCTCCAAAAGATATTCAAAAATGGTAAAATCTGGGATCCCGTTCAAGACTCCTTGGACCAGATCGTAATGATCCCATTTCTACCCCCTGTCACTGAAGAATCCCAAGAAATGGACACTACCAGCAGCATCCAAATCCCGCTTCTGCCAAATGACGGGCCAAAACTCGATACCGTCAAATACCTGATCGCTGATAATAAGATGACCCTCTTTAAATCCGACTTCCAAGCCAAGGCAGATTCCTTGATTTTCCAGAGCCGGGATTCGATTTTCACCCTATTCAATTCACCATTTCTATGGACGGAGGAAACCCAACTGAGCGGTGACACCATCGACCTCGCCCTTAAAAACAAGAAGATGGATGGCCTCTATATTCGCCAAAATGCCCTTGTCCTGGATACCAAAGACGAGATCCTCTACAATCAGATCGGTGGCAAAACCCTCCGAGCCAACTTTCTGGAAGGTAAAATACAAAAGATGAATGTGGCTGGAAATGCCCAATCCATCTACTATCTCCAAGACAAGGAAGATGCGTACATCGGGGTCAATGTCACAGAATGCAGCAATCTGCTCATCGATTTTGATGGAGGAAAGATTTCAGATATCCGATTTTATGTGTCGCCGGTCAGCAATCTAAAACCAATGAAGGGCACGGACCATGATGCACTCCGACTGAAGGGATTTGTCTGGAATAAAAGCGAGAGACCGCAAACTATACCACTTCTAGCACTTCAAGTCACTCAATCTACTGATCCAGAAGAATAGCAGATTCCCACTCGGGCAAAAGAAGCAAGGTTCAATATTTCGTTAATCCTTGGTTAGGTTCGATTTTATAGGAAACTGGCCCTATTGTAATTGGTGTTTGGTCAATGCTGCTTTCAGTAGTTGATCAATTTTGTATCATAAACTCCGAGGAAAAGAGCGCATACGTAGGTAGTATTATCGTTGATATAGCCTTAAACGCAAAAAGCAGCTTCCGAATGAACAGAAGCTGCTGCTTATTTTTCAGGCTTGGCCTTATATCAGAAAACTATTAGTTTGCTGAAGGTAGGATGCTGATGAATGTTCGGTCTTGCTTACCTTTTTTGAAGCTTACTGTACCATCCACAAGTGCATGAAGGGTGAAATCTTTACCCATACCGACATTTTGTCCAGGGTGGAATCTTGTACCTCTTTGTCTGACGATGATGTTACCAGCAATCGCTGATTGACCACCAAACAATTTTACACCAAGTCTTTTACTTTTACTATCACGTCCGTTGTCCGAACTACCGACACCTTTCTTGTGAGCCATGTCTTTTGATTTTTACTTTGTCAATTAATAATTACCCTTGGATACTTTCGATCTTAATCTTTGTGAAAGACTGTCTGTGACCGTTTTTCTTTTTGTATCCTTTTCTTCGTTTCTTTTTGAAAACGATGACTTTATCACCTTTTTGGTGACCCAATACAGTGGCACTTACTGAAGCGCCAGAAACTACCGGAGTGCCTACGTTGACTTTGTCACCTTCTACGGTCATCAAAACCTGATCGAACGTTACTTTGTCACCTTCTTTGGCTTCTAACTGGTGGACGAAGATCTCTTGACCTCCAGTCACTTTGAATTGCTGACCAGCTATGTTTACGATTGCTATCATGTGAAAAAATTTTCAATTATAAAAAGAACGCAAAAGTAATACTTTTCTTGAAAATAAAAAGCCTTTACCCGAATTTATCAAAGAATATCCGCCTTTTTCATCTCAGAACACCTTGGAGTGCAGCGACTGGCCATTAATTTGCCATTTTTAGTCCGTCCTCTGCGCCAGTCAGCCTTAGTATAGTACGGTCACATCTCCGGTAAATGTCTCACTTTCTCCGTTGGTGTATAGGACTTTCACTGCGTAAGCATATACACCCGCCACAGCAAGTCCACCGCGGAATCTTCCGTCCCATCCATCTGTACGGTCATTGAGCGCTTGGTCGAAGGCCGAGTACACATTGTTACCCCAGCGATCGAAAACATGGACAGATTCGATTCGTTCAATGAATTTTTCCGTACCGAAAATAGCAAAAATACCATTGGTGCCATTGCCGGGAGAAATGACATTGGGAATAGTGACTCGAGGTAAAAACCGCACGTCAATATTGAATCGGGTTTTGGCCTCACATCCATTTTGATCTTGGATATTGAGTGTGATAGGTGTCGTCCTTAATCCTTGGAAATATGTCGTAAAGCAATTAGGGCAAGTCATATCCCCCGAAGGTCCCCACTGTACAGCCGATATCTGGTCCATCGGAATATTGGCCGTAAAACTCAGATAGGCCTCATCTCCATAATCGATCGTCAAATCATCAATCGGATCCAAGCTTGGGACCACCCAGTCTGGCACGTCAAAAGTTTGTTGAAATCGGCACCCCTCCGCATCTTCCACCAATATGGTGTAGTCTCCCCCGGAAAGCAACAGATTGCCAGTAGTCGACATCCAGTCGGACTCGCCCAAGATTTGGTATCTGTAAGCAGGCACGCCACCCGACACTTGTATTGATGAAAACAAATAGGCTGCTCGGTCGCAATCGCCCGTAAGCTCATAATCCACGATGGCGAGGGTATTCGCCTTTTGGCCGATATTGATAATCTGCTCGATACTACAACCATTGTCCATGTTAAGGCCGAAAAATCGGTAGTTACCCGTGCTATTGGCCACGATGGATCCAGATGTCTGGTTATCAAGGGTCGTCCCACCAAAGGAAATCTCCATCGCATCCAGATTTTGTGGGGTGAGGATGGTGATTTGACCGGGTTCTCCATTACAACCCAAATCTTCGCCTTGGAGCGAAAAGCTGGGGCGTATGGTATCGATGGCTACATTGACAGAGACAGTAGTCCGGCAGCCATTTTCGTTGATGAAATCAATTTGCGATAAGCCAGAACGGTTCGTCTGGAAGGTCTGAGGACCCATCGAGGTCCATGACTGAGGAGCTTCTACCGTTCGGATGGGCTCATTGGCCACATAATTAAAGGTAGCCAGCGGTTGCTCACAGGTGATGGTATCCACCACAAATTCGATGACAGGACCATCCGTCAACAGGGGTACATCTACAAAGATCAGGGTGCGGCATCCGAATTCATTGGTCGCAGCGATCTCATAGACACCTGAAATTCCAACTGTAAAAAATACTGAATTGCCACTTCCTACTGCGATGTCATTAGAAGTGAAATTTAAGAAATCTCCCGTATTGGTACTCGATATCTCAATATTAGCAAGGGATCGATCGCAAGTGATGCCATTTGATTGTCCTTCTATGACCGGTAAATTCAAAAATGCCTCCAACTGAAACTCCATGGTGGTGGTACAGCCACTAGACGCATCGGTGATTTGAAGGCCAATTTGTCCCGACTCCATGAAATTCGGGGTTTGCTCATTGCTATAGAAACTTCCACCTAGCGTCCAAGAAAAATTCCAGTCTGCATCAATGGAGCTGGATATGGTTGGGGTAGAAATCCTCTGTTGGCAGGTAATATCCTCTAATTCAATCTCCACCTCAGGGCTAATGGTGTCAATAAAGACCTCGATGGTATTCACCGTTTCACAGCCAAAGATATTAACCACAGATATTTGATAGAATCCTCCCACACTGGTCAATGGATTATTGTAGTCAAAAAAGATACTTTCTGGACCCGTGATGGTGATTTGGTCTTCTGCTTCGATACTTTGTATCTGAATAGACGCCATAGGAGAAAGACAAGTTATAGTGGGCGGCTCCACAAAGAAATCAGGGTAAATCACCTCTGTCACAACGGAATGGTCGTAGCTAGTCGAGCAGCCATTATTTGGATCTGTAACTTGAATTTGATAAATGCCCGGCTCTGCGATGGACACCAAATCCATTGAATCTAAATTTTGACCATTAAAGCTTACTTGAAAATCGAACCATTCGGAGGTTTGCACGGTAAGTACACCTGTAAGTCGAGGACAAGTAATCGGCGAGGAGGAAATCTCAGCAGTGGGTGCAATGAAATTTTCAAAGACGAAAATGGAGTCTGTCGTCGGGCAATTTCGCTCATCAAAAGCCGTGAAGTAGTACCATCCTGACGAATCCACCAAAATAGAATCGGTTGCCTCAGAGATGATTTCTCCTTGATACGACCATTGCACACTGGTCACTTGGCCTTCTGATGCTACATATATGGGGATGATAGACTGAGCACAAGTGAGGACAGAAGGCGCCGTCAGTACACTTTCTACATCAGTCACATGTACTGGCAGGAGAATTTGGCTGGTATTGGTACATCCATTTGAATCCGTGACCGTCACGATATAGCTACCCGAAGTGGCTGTCTCGATTGAAAACACCCCCGTCGGACCAGCACCCGTGGGCGTCGTCCACTGAATCTGTAGGCTCGGATCATTGACCACAGCAGAAACTTCCACTGGTTGATTCGAACAATCGAGGATATCAGAAATCATCAACTGGACGGGAGGTAGATCCTGCTGGACTTGTACGGTGATACTTGAAGAACTGCTGCATCCATTGCTGTTGGTAACCGTCAAAAAATAAGTCCCAGGATTAGATACGGTCAGTTGTGTTCCATTTCCGATGACGCCACCACCTTGATTTGACCAAACAACAACAGCCCCAGGCGCCGCACTGAAGGTAGCGGTGAGTACCCCAGTCGGATTTTGACATGTCAACGGAGCTGAGAGTTGAATATTCTGAATATTAGGTGTGGCGAAATTCCCACTTACCACAAAATTGCTCGTGTACGTACAAGAATTTGATGAAGTAACTGTCACTTGATATAATCCAGGAGCACCCGTACCGATGGACGAATCATTCGAAGCTCCAATAATTTGCCCTGTGGGTGTACTCCACTGGTAATTGGCAAAGGGATCGAATGGATTAAAACTTGCAGAAATAGATCCATTGGGAAGATTGCACGATAGTTCAGGATTTCCAGTTAGGTCCACCTGCCCTTGGGCAACCGTAACGGTGAAGGATTCCTCTGACTCGCAGACTGGGGCAAAATAAATATCATCAATTGCAAAATCATTGCCCGCAGGCTGCGTATTTTGATTCGTTATACAAATTTCAATACTTGTATTTGATCCAGAAAACCACGTCTGATAGAACTGAGTCCACTGGCAGGTGGCGGAAGGCAAATTTACTACATTACCAATAAGAGTTCCTCCGATTGAAAACTGAAGCACAGCTGGTGCACTCGGATGAACTGATGTCGCCCAAGCTTCAAATACATAGGTAGTATTTGGGATAACAGGCACGGTTTGGCACCAAATATTGACTCCTGCCACTGATCCATTGACAATCATCATATTGCCGCTTCCAGAAGTGTGGTCTGCACAGTTTGCAAAATCTCCATGTGTAAAATTGGGATTGGGGCCTACGTGATATCGACCTTCTGGATATAAATCAGAGGATGGTATGTAATCTGAAAAGAAGCCTACATTGCCCATCTCAAAATTACCATTGGTGATCACATTTTGGCCACCGCCTATCCCTCCCGCAGTAAGTGTAAAGGTAGTAGTCTGTGATACAAAAACAGAGGGATTCAGCTGACTGCCAATGACACCGCCTGGATTACTTGCCCACTGATTCGTGATGTAAGGCCCACTGATCTGTCCATTAAGACTGACCAACTGAGGATTACAAATAGTCATATCCTCTGGCGTGGTGATGGTGATTTCACACTGAGCAGAAATTTTACCTACCAAAAATAAAAATGATAATGCGATGCCATACCACCTAAACGATAGAAAACGAATCACCTGCCAAAAAATCTTAATATTTCCACACAAAATTGCACCATTTACAGATAGCAAAGATAAAGATTGCGTAGAAACATCAAAGAAAATTCTCTAAAAACTTGTAAAATCCCCCAATTTTTATGGTAAAGGGATTACTCTATGGATCACATTAAGCTCTTAAAGCGTGGCCTCCTTGGCGTAACATTGCCGAGGCGCTCCACCTTTGCTTTTTCGTAATCACTAAAGTTTCCTTCGAAAAATACCACCTGAGAATCATCTTCAAAAGCCAGGATGTGTGTCGCCAATCGGTCAATGAACCAACGATCGTGGCTGATCACGAGTACACATCCCGCAAAATTTTCAATGGCTTCCTCGAGTGCCCTCAGGGTATTTACATCGATGTCATTCGTTGGCTCATCTAGAAGAAGTACATTTCCGCCTTCTTTGAGCGTCATGGCTAAGTGGATCCTATTGCGCTCTCCACCAGATAAGACTCCGATTTTTTTCTGCTGATCAGCACCTGCAAAATTGAATTTACTGATGTATGCACGCACATTGACCGTGTTCTTACCGACTTGGATAAGGTCATGGCCCTGGCCTACCACCTCGAAAATGGTTTTATCTGGTACGAGGTCCTCATGACTTTGGTCTACGTAGCTGAGCTTTACAGTATCGCCGATGGTAATATTGCCTTGGTCTGGAGTCTCCTTGCCCATGATCATTTTGAAGAGGGTAGATTTTCCGACCCCATTCGGACCGATGATACCTACGACTGCGTTCTTAGGAATAGACACATTAAAGTTATCGATCAAAACTCGATTTCCATACGCCTTAGTTACCCCTTGAATATCGATGACCACATCACCTAATCTCGGTCCTGGTGGAATGTATAATTCGAGGCGAGCTTCTTTTTCTTTACCCTCTTCCTCTTGTAGTTTTTCGTAGGCATTGAGACGTGCTTTACCTTTGGCTTGCTTAGCTTTCGGGTTCATTCGTACCCATTCGAGCTCTCGTTCGAGGGTTTTTCTACGACGGGATTCAGTCTTTTCTTCCATCTCCAGTCGCTTAGCCTTTTGCTCCAGCCAAGAGCTATAGTTTCCTTGCCAAGGAATACCCTCACCACGGTCTAACTCCAGAATCCAACCTGCTACATTATCAAGGAAGTAACGGTCGTGCGTCACGGCGATGACCGTACCAGGGAAATTTTTCAGATATTGCTCTAGCCAGTGTACACTCTCGGCATCAAGGTGATTGGTCGGCTCATCCAGTAGTAAGATGTCCGGCTGGCTAAGTAACAATCTACAAAGTGCCACCCTTCTGCGCTCTCCTCCCGAAAGAACTTTGATCTGCGCATCACCTTCTGGACATCTCAGGGACTCCATGGCAGTCTCAAGTTTGTGATCCAGTTCCCAGGCTTCGTAGTGGTCCATTTTTTCCATGAGTTCTGCCTGGATATCGATGGCTTTCATCATCTCGTCATCGTCCATGGGCTCCGCCAGTTTAAGATTTATATCATCATAAGCCTTGATGATATCTACGATGTGCTGTACTCCTTCCTCCACCACTTCGCGGACAGTCTTGGACTCATCTAGGAGTGGTTCTTGCTCGAGGTAGCCTATTTTATAGTTTTTGTCGAATACGACCTTGCCTTCATAATTGGTATCGAGGCCGGCAATGATTTTCAAGAGCGATGACTTACCAGATCCATTGAGACCGAGTACTCCGATCTTTGCACCGTAGAAGAAGGAAAGCCAAATATTTTTCAGGACTTGTTTGGATGGTGCGTAGGTTTTACTGACGCCCTCCATTGCGAATATTACTTTATGATCTGCCATTTTATATCTTGATTTTGTGATTGACAAATATAGGTAGAGTTCTTGATCTTCGGGTATGAATCGGTTTAATAATTTGAAAAAGTATTTGGGAGTAAAATATCGTAATAGGGCAAAAAAAAAGACGACCCTAATGGATCGTCTTTGTGAAAATGTCGGGGCGGCAAGATTCGAACTTGCGACCCCCTGGTCCCAAACCAGGTACGCTAACCGGACTGCGCTACGCCCCGAAATATCTTCTTTGCGGTGAGGGAGGGATTCGAACCCTCGGTACCCCTTTCGGAGTACGACGGTTTAGCAAACCGTTGGTTTCAGCCACTCACCCACCCCACCTTTGTGGTGACTATAGAGTAGCTTGCTCTAAGCGAGTGCAAAGATACTACTATTTTCAAATTTCGCAAGTGCGACCAGTTTTTTTTTATTACTTTTTTTACCCTGCCGCAATCATCAAAAAGTAGTGCTTTGACTATCAAATTGTTAATAGATAATTTTTTTGAAATTTGGATCTCTCTTTTCCATTGCATTTGTAATCGATTACATACGCGGTCCCCCAATTTGATCCTTCCACCTAGATCTTCGCCTTGATGTAGAAAAATCGAAAAAACCACAGTTGTGACTGTTTTGTGGGCAGCAAATTGTAACCCTTTGTCTGACCAAAACCCCTGTAATCGAAAAAGCTATTAAAAAAAGGTTCGATTTATTGTAAAAAAGTGCCCAATGTCCAGCTCTGATGTCACCCGAAGAATTGTCACCCAAAAAATGCTCCAATTAAAAATCATTGTTTACTTTTGCGGAATAATACGGGATGTAGCGCAGCCTGGTAGCGTACACGTCTGGGGGGCGTGTGGTCGCTGGTTCAAATCCAGTCATCCCGACAATCGGTGGGTTCCTAGGCAGGAGTCCACCTTTTTTTGTTAAACAAGAATCTACTGAAGAACCATGGAATTCATCTATCCCAATTTTTCTGACCCAAGTGTTTGGCTAAGTTTATTGACACTTACTTTTTTAGAGATCGTACTCGGCATCGACAATATCATTTTTATCAGTCTGGTCTCAAACAAACTTAAAGACGAACTCCGTCAAAAAGCTAGTTTTATCGGATTAGGTCTAGCCATGATCTTTAGGATCATCCTGCTTTTTGGAATTAGTTGGCTTATCTCAATGAACAATCCATTTTGGAGCATTGACCTACCTCTTTTGAAAGTTGGGATCACGGGTCAGAGTGTCATCCTACTACTTGGAGGCTTGTTTTTATTATACAAATCTGTATCCGAAATTCACCACAAACTAGAAGGAAATGATGATGGCATGAAAACCAAACACCAGTACACCTTACAGAATGCGATCATTCAGATCACACTTATCAATATAGTATTCTCATTTGACAGTATCTTGACAGCTGTTGGTATGACCAATGGGATTGCAGGTGCTATGGTTCTGATGATTATTTCTGTGGTAGCATCAGTACTCATTATGATGCTATTTGCCATCCCCGTAGGCCAATTTGTCAATAAACACCCCACGATACAAATCTTAGGACTTAGTTTTTTGATATTGATTGGATTTATGCTGATCATTGAGGCGGCTCACCTTTCACATCTTATAGTGATGGAAAGTGAGATTGGTGCTGTACCAAAGGGGTATCTGTATTTCGCTATTGCATTCTCTTTATTCGTAGAGTTTCTAAACATCAAATTCCGAAAAAAACAAGAAACAGTAAATCTCCACTCTATCACCCAAAAAGCGGAAGACTCTGGAATATTGAAATAACACCTAATAAACATGACCAACAAAGTACTTTTCACACTTCTGCTTTTCTTCCTCCTTGCCATAGCTTGTAATAATCCCGCCCAAGAAGCCCCGATCCCCTACCAGGTGGACAAAGGCGAAACGATGGGAACCTATTATGTGGTACAGTATCAGCATGCTGAAAATCTGAAACTAAAGATCGATAGTCTTTTGGTGGATTTCAATAACGAACTCTCCACTTATATTCCAACTTCGCTCATTTCTCAAACAAACGGTCTGGTAGACTCCATCTGCTTCGATGTCAGTAAAACCAAATACTTCCTCCCATCGCTCATGGGCGCTCAAAAAATCTGGAAAGAAACAGATGGGGCCTTCGATCCCACCATCATGCCCTTGGTGAACTATTGGGGATTTGGTTATACTGAACGTAAAAAGGTAACGGTTGTAGATCAAGACAGCATCCAAAAAATGCTCCAACTGGTAGGTCTGGAGAAGGTCACTTGGAATAGCGCAGCACAAAAATTTTGCATCAGAAAGGCGATTCCAGAAATGAAGCTTGACCTCAGCGCATCTGCCAAAGGTCATGGTGTGGATGTGATCGCTGACTATCTCAGAGGATTGGGTATTAGCAATTTCTTGGTGGAAATAGGTGGCGAAGTACACACAAGTGGCACATCAGCAAAAGGAAAAAGCTGGGTTATCGGCATCAATGTACCTGATGAAAACTCCTCCGTGACAGATGTAGCACTTCCAGTCCAACTCAACAATGAGGCTATGGCTACCAGTGGCAACTATCGCAACAATTACAAAAATGGACAATTTGTGGTAGCTCACATCATCGACCCAAAGACGGGATTATCCCGCCCAACAGACATTCTCAGTGCTTCCATCATTGCATCAGACTGCCTCACCGCAGATGCGATTGCTACTGCAACGATGGTCATGGGCAAAGATGCAGCCTTAAGTTTTTTCGAAAAGAATAAACAATATGACTACTGCCTATTGCTCCCATCACAGGACAGTACAAAATTTGAGGTACAGATGTCTGCTGGTTTCAAAAATAGAACTGAGATAAAGTAAGCACCTTAGAGCATTCAAGGAATTTGCCATTTTTCAAAAAAATATCAGATCAAGACAGTGCACACATCAGATGAGGTCAATGTCAAGCAATAAATGGAAAAATGTCTGTCGTTTTAATTTCGTAAGTTTGCGAAAATAATAAATACGATGCACCCATTTCAGCTGACAAAAGACCTTATTTTCTTTGATATCGAATCTACCGGATTAAACGTGGTACGGGACAGAATCATACAGATCGCCCTTATAAAATTCAGCCCCAATCATACTGAACCCATTGAACGAGAATATCTACTAAATCCCGAGATGGCCATTAGTCCGGAGGCTGAAGCCATTCACGGCATCAGCCTAGATATGGTCAAAGACCAACCGAAGTTTTCTGATATTGCTTTAGAACTCTTCCAGTTTATTGGTGAGGCAGACTTGGCTGGCTACAATTCCGATCGATTCGATGTACCCATGCTCATGGAAGAATTTTTTAGGGCGGGCTACGAATTCGACTTAGACAACAGAAAACTCGTTGATGTTCAAAAGATTTTTTACAAAATGGAGCCACGAACATTAAAGGCAGCCTACAAACTTTATTGTGAAAAAGAGCTTCAGGATGCCCACGATGCCCTATCCGATGTACGGGCCACGGTGGAAGTCCTCGAGGGACAAATCAATAAATATAGGGGTGTGGACTATATAGATCCCGATGGAAAAATAACCCCAAACCCCATCACGGCGGACATCCATAGCATCAGCGATTTCCTTGCCGAACACGGTACACTAGATGTCACCCAGCGATTGAGAAAGGATATCAACGGACAGATCGTTTTTAACTTTGGCAAGTACATAGGTAAGCCCGTAGCAAAAACCCTTTACGAAGACCGACAGTATTTTCAATGGATACAAGAAAAAGAATTTTCGGCACAGGTCAAGTCCATTACCAAAAAACTTTTGGAAGCCTATGAATTGGAAAGAAAAAAAGGATAAGGACTACATCATTCATGGTTTCTGGATAATGCTATTGAGCCTACTACTACCATCTTGTTATCAGCCAAGATTGGGTTGTCTTGATCCTCAGTCTGCTAATTATGATGTACTGGCAGATGGACCATGTGACCAATGCTGCACCTACCCCAGGATCACCATTGAGGTGCAACATCGGATTGGCACCTTGCTTTACACCTTATCAGATACCATAAACAACAATTTGGGAGAGCGATTTTTGGTTTTGGACCAAAAAATCTATCTTTCCGATATTCAAATCAGCAACCCATTAGGCATCCCGATCCCGCTGAGAGACAGCGTAGCCTTCGTTCGAGCCGTGGATGGATCAAGGGTCAATGCCGCACATCAGTTCAACATGGTGCGCCAGACTCAGGGCAGCTTTGATATTAGTACGACCGGCTATTCAGGGCTGGTAACTGGGCTATCGATGCAAGTAGGGCTTCCAGAAAACTTCAATGAATTCAGCACCAATATGCTTCCGCCACTAGGCAATATCATTTCTACAGTAGAAAACATGCGCATCGATAATAGACTAGCAAGTGCCTACTGGAGAATCTCAGACCTCAATCGACAAGACACCTTTAATGTCTACTTAAGTGGGATCACACCATTAATCATGCCCTTTACTAGTGCTTTAGAAAACCTCCGTGGACGCCCATTGCGATTGCCCATTCGACTGCAGATGGACGTACTCTTCCGAAATGTGGACTGGTCTGACCCTTCCACCTGGGAAAGCAGCATCAGAGACAACCTCCCTAGTGCAATTGTAGCAGGAAATTAACTCCCAGATACTTACTTTCAAAAGAATGAAGCAAATGTCACGTGGAAATCAACAAAAAGGCACTAATTTTGTAACATATTACAGATAAGGATAGCTTTTATGGATTTAAGACTTATTTTCCAAATACTGCTCGCTGCGATGGTTTTTGTCTCCTGTGACCCTGAAGAAGTAAAGGACGGTGATCTTACTGCGATCAGCTACGATCCACGTCCTTATGAGATAGCCATACCTGCTGGATTTCCGGTCATGGATATGAATGGAAACCCACCCACTTTGGATGGGGTCAGCCTCGGAAGAAGACTATTTTACGATCCCATTTTATCAAGGGATAGCAGTATGTCTTGTAGCAGTTGTCACCTTCCACAAAAAAGTTTTACCGATGGCGTGGCAAAAAGTACCGGCATACAAGGGCTTATGACCAGCCGAAGTTCGATGAGTCTGATCAATATTGGCTTCGTGAGGAATGGGCTCTTTTGGGATGGACGAGAAGCAAGCCTAGAAAGCCAAGCCCTACTCCCCATAGAAGACCCAATAGAATTGCACCACAGCTGGCCAGAAGTGATCGAAAAATTAAAAAACCACCCCACCTACCCAAGTCAATTTAGAAAGGCATTCGGGATAAGCAATAAATCCGAAATAAGCAAAGAACTAGCTGCCAAGGCCTTGGCTCAGTTTCAACGCATCATGATCTCCTCAAACTCTAAATACGACAAAGTCCAGAGAGGCGAAGCCAGATTTACGGACCTAGAACTTATAGGCGAGGCCATATTTATGGACTTAGACCCAGACCTACCTGATGCAGAATGCGGACACTGCCATATCCCGCCACTTTTCGACACAGATCAGTTCTTAAATAATGGGCTACAAAACTCCCCAGGATCATTCGATGGGTTTGCCGATTTTGGCAGAGGGCAAGTGACTGGAATTTTGACTGATCGAGGTAAATTTCGATCTCCTACCTTAAGAAATATCATGCTGACTGCACCCTATATGCACGACGGCAGACTTAAGAATATCGATGAAGTACTCCAGCATTACAACTCAGGTGGAAAGCCCTCCCCTACCAAAGACGGACTGATTACCCCACTAGGGTTAGATGACTTCCACCTACAGGCGCTTAAGGCTTTCATTCATACCCTTACTGATACAACATTTATTAATGATCCAGCATTGCAAAGGCCGAAGAATTGATTTTTAGTTAATATTTTGTTAAAAAATCAGGACAATTTTTTTACAAATAACTTAGCAAATTCACAAAAAGCCTGCAAAAATCCTATATAGAAACACATAAAGTCCTCGAAAAAAATATAAAAATACAAAAAATAAATTCATATTATAAAAATAAAAATATTACATTTTTACTCAAGTGTGTTTTATCAGAGAAAATTTTAGGCTCATCTTTGTATCATCAAACGAAAGAGATTGAGATCGGACTAAAAAAGTCCACGATATAATGAGTTGAGTTTTGTTAAAGATTAGGCAGATGTAATGAGCCACCCTTGAGTAAGGTGGCCTTTCTGCAAAGAGTTTTGGATATGTTTATGGGATAATAATTTTTTAAATGGCTTTTCTGGGGGGAAAAGCCATTTTTTTTTGCCCCTACTTTACCAAGGCACCAGAGAAAACTCCCCTTCCTCCGAATCAATCAGAGAAACTAGAAAATCCTAAATATTCATTCACCTAGATAAACAACTTGTACTATTTCACTGAAGTATATACTTGGTTTCCTCTGCAATAATTTCACCAAGGCTAATTTCATCCATTTTTTGAGCCGAACGTTTTGCTCCAATCAAATGCAACGACCCAAGAGGTATCCAGCTCCATCTATTCAAATATCAGTGAAAACCCTGATTTTTACCTTTATTCAAAAAAAATTACCCTCATTTTTCATTATCTTGAGAAGAACACAAAATACATAAAATTCACATAAACCTAATTTTAAGAAAGTTTAAAAAGCTAATTCTTGTTTATTTTTGGGGATTGAGGTATCATATTATATTTTTTACAATATTACAAAACAAGCCAAATGTGTTTTATGGGGTAGTTCGGATGATTGATCTTTGTGTCATCAAACGTGATAAGAGGATAATATTTAGCGTTGGAATCAAAAATTAAAAAAATTTGGTTCCAACTTTTTCTAAGGATTGAGTTTTGTTAATAATATAATCTGCCTAGTAGCCCTTGAGTAAGGCGAATTGGCAAACGAGTTTTGGATGTTAAAGATTGAGATGAAAAAAGAGGCCACCACTAAGGTAGCCTCTTTTTTTTTGCCCAATTCAGATATCTATTTTGAAATATTATTTGGATATCGCGACTTTTTTTTAATCCTTTACAAATAGGATGATGTAAAAATTACACAAAGCCAAATTTACCAAAAAATCCATCGTTTTCACAGAAAAAAAAACTACTCATTTAGCTTAGATTTTGTAGTTTTGGCCCGTTACAAAATAAATCGACTCGTGAATCGACGAAATTTTCTAGAATCTAGTATCCTTGCAGCATGCACTGTACCCGCTGTAATCTCAGGTGCATCCACACCCGTGAGGGATTCTTTGTGGTCTACGTCCTTCAAGCACTCCGTATCAAGATGGTGCTTTTCCAAAATACCATTAGAAGAATTTTGTGTACAAGTGAAAGCCCTCGGGATAGCGTCCATAGAACTGCTAGATCCAGAAGAATGGTCCATTGTCCAAAAACACGGACTCACCTGCGCTATGAGCAATGGCGCCAGCCTACACATTCCCTATGGATTCAATAATCCAAAATACCATGACCAACTAAAATCTGAGTATATCCGCCTTATCCAACTAGCCCAAGAAAGTGGAATAGAGAATATCGTCTGTTTCAGTGGCAACAGATATGGGCTTCCTGATGATCAATGCATTGACATTGCAGCAAGAGGACTCGAATCTCTTGTAAAAATAGCTGAAAAAGCAGGTGTCAATCTGGTCATGGAGCTACTCAATAGTAAAATAGATCACGGTGAATATATGTGCGACCACACATCATGGGGCGTAAAGCTTGTAGATAAAGTAAACAGTCCAAATTTTGGCCTACTGTATGACATCTATCACATGCAAATCATGGAGGGAGACGTCATCCGGACCATTCAAAAATTTCACCCATACTTCAAACATTACCACACTGCTGGCGTACCTGGTAGACACGAAATAGATGATAGTCAGGAACTTTACTATCCTGCAATTATGCAAGCAATCGCAAATACTGGATATACTGGTTTTGTAGGTCAAGAGTTTATTCCAGTTTCTAAGGACCCCATTCAGTCTCTGGCACAAGCAATCAATATATGTACCCCAAAAAATCATCGATAATCATACATTACATCAATAAAAAAATAAATAGACATGTATTTCAATAATAAAGGCAAAGAAGAGGTGAGTTATGATGCCATCGTCATTGGTTCCGGAATCAGTGGCGGATGGGCCGCCAAAGAGCTCTGCGAAAAAGGATTGAAAACACTCGTCCTGGAAAGAGGACGAATGGTCAAACACGGAGAGTACCCGACTGCAAATCTAGATGATTGGGAGCTACCAAATAGAGACGTAGTCAGTCAGGATGAAATGAAACGAGACTACGAAAAACAATCCCGTACGGGCTATACCATCAAAGAATCAACTAAGCATTGGTGGATCAAAGATAACGAGCATCCCTACACAGAGACCAAACCATTTGATTGGATAAGGGGCTACCATGTGGGGGGCAGATCGATCATGTGGGGAAGGCAGTCTTATCGGTTTTCGGATTTAGACTTTGAGGCCAATGCCAAAGAAGGAATCGCCGTGGATTGGCCTGTACGATATGCAGACCTCGCACAGTGGTATGACTATGTAGAGACTTTCATCGGTGTCAGTGGTCAGAATGAGGGTCTTCCTCAGCTCCCCGATGGCAAATTTCTACCTCCGATGGAAATGAACTGTATCGAAAAACATGTCAAGTCACGTATAGAAGCCACCTTCAAAGAAAGAAAGATGATCATAGGAAGGACAGCTCACCTCACACAGCCCATGGGAAATAGAGGTACTTGTCTTTCCCGAAACCGTTGTATCCGAGGATGTCCATATGGTGCATATTTTAGCTCTCTCTCCAGCACTCTACCCGCTGCCGAAGCCACTAACAATCTGACGATTCGGCCATTTTCCATCGTCACAGAAATCGTATACGATAAGGAGACTCAAAAAGCATCTAGTGTACGTATCAAGGATGCAGAGACCGGAGAGACACACGAATACTTTGCAAAAATCATCTTTTGTAATGCTTCGACCTTAGGTACTACTCAAATCTTACTTAATAGTACCTCAGAAAGATTTCCAAATGGACTTGGTAATGACAGCGGAGAGCTCGGGCACAATGTGATGGATCACCACTTTAGATTGGGAGCTAGCGGCACCTCTGAGCTTTTTCAGGATGAGTACTACAAGGGGCGAAGACCAAATGGTATCTATATCCCAAGATTCCAAAATATTAGCCCTACTACAAAAAGAGCAAACTATTTAAGGGGCTTCGGATACCAAGGAGGTGGAGGACGAGAGCAGTGGTGGAGAGAAATCAAAGAAGCTGATTTTGGCGCTTCTTTTAAGGACCAAATGGCACTTCCAGGAGACTGGTCCTTCGGTTTGATGGCCTTTGGAGAGTGCCTACCGTATCATGAAAATAAAGTTACCCTCAATACAGAGGTGAAAGACAAATTCGGGCTCCCTACCCTTACTATGGATGTGGAATGGAAGCAAAACGAAATGGAGATGCGTAAAGAAATGATGAGCGCCGCCGCAGAAATGCTCGAGGCTGCAGGTCTCAAAAACGTAAATACCTACGACTACGGTTGCAATCCAGGACTCGGAATCCATGAAATGGGTACTGCACGAATGGGCAAGGATCCTAATACTTCTGTATTAAATAAGTGGAATCAGATCCATGCAGTGTCCAATGTTTTCGTAACGGATGGTTCCTTTATGACTTCTGCTGCTTGTGTCAACCCATCACTGACCTACATGGCATTCACCGCAAGAGCGGCCAATTATGCTGTGGAGCAATTAAAAAATAACAATCTCTAAAATCTCAATGACATGGCACATTTATCTCAAGAAAATAATCAAACCTTAGATCGAAGATCTGCTTTAAAATCCATTGCGATCATGGCCGGATATGCGCTAACAGCCTCCGCATCAGCAGCATTTCTGCATGGATGTAAGGCAGATACTTCAGCGGATTGGACTCCAAAATATCTCAATGACGAAACATCTTCTCTGCTTGCAGAAGTCTGTGAGAGAATCATCCCGAAGACAGAGACGCCCGGAGCCAAAGACGCCCTCGTACACCGCTACATCGATGAGGCCCTGGGATTTAGCTTCTCAGAAGATGACCGGGCCAGCTTTATCACAGAAGTTCAAAAATTTGATACCGTAGCCCGCGAAAAGTACAAAAAGAAGTTTGTGGATCTCACCGACGATAAGAAGGACGATGTCCTGAAGATCCTCGCTGCAGAGTGGAAAGCTGCTACTGATCAAAAGCATATCTTCAAATCAGTCAGAGATCTAACCATTACGGGATACACTACAAGCGAAGTCGGAGCAAAGGGACATTTCTTCTATGACCCCATACCAGGACCCTATCAGGGATGTATCCCATTTGATACCGTCGGCAAAGTATACGCGCTGTAAACTCTTAATCAAGATATAATTAAAAAGGGTGTCTGAAGTGGCCCCTTTTTTTCTTCCACTTTCTTTAATTTTACTTATGAGAATTTTGGTATTCGTCCTACTTCTTTCCATGATCGTACTTAGTTGTAAAGAAGCAACTACTCCAGATATCAAAATCGAGGAAACCCCAACCCAACGCTTTAGATATTCACTTGCCCAATGGTCGCTCAATAAAGAACTGTTTGCTGGAGATATTCAGGTGGTGGATTTCATAGATTCGGCAGCTGTGTGGGGATTTGAAGGTGTGGAGTATGTCAATGGATTTTTTAAAGACAAAGCGACCGACACACTTTTTCTAAAATCACTCAATGATCGAGCTAAATCGCTGGGCATGACCCAAGTGCTCATCATGATCGATGGCGAGGGCGACCTCGGTGTGCAAGACGAAACCCGAAGAAAAGAAGCTGTGACCAATCACTTCAAATGGATCGATGCTGCCCATTATTTAGGATGTGGTGCCATCCGCGTCAATGCATTTGGGGAAGGAAGCCCAGAAATGGTCGCCGCAGCAATGGCCAAAAGCATAAAAGAACTCTGCAACTATGCCGAAAGTAAACATATCAAAATCCTCATCGAAAACCACGGCTGGTACAGTTCTGATGGCAAATGGCTAGCTTCTGTCATCCAGCAAGTAGGACACCCGCTAGCTGGCACCCTTCCAGATTTCGGCAACTTCTGCATAGAAAAGCAAGATCCACAAATCTGGAGCAGCCCTTGTATCAATAATTACGATCCCTACCAAGGGGTATCAGAGCTCATCCCCTACGCTGGCGGCTTAAGTGCCAAGTCATACCACTTCGGTGCGGATGGAAAAGAGACCACCCTCGACTACGAGAAATTTGCCAAAATCATCCAAGAAAGCACATTCTCCGGCTTCATCGGCATCGAATACGAGGGTGATAGCATCCCCGCTCCCCGAGGAATCGCTCTTACGAAGAAACTGATCGAGTCGTATTTGGAGTAATGGATAGGCTTAGCGGGTAACGATTAATGGCCTACCCATATACACACAAAACGAGGAACGAGAGAAGAATAAAACTGGGAAATACGTGTTTCTTGAAAAAAGTCCCTTCTGACTTTCGTGTTGGGTCACCCACTTTGTTATTAGTAGCTACAATAACTAATAAGCTTCCCGCAATTTTCGAGAATTATCCAATCCAAAATGAATTCAAAAGGTGAATTTATTTTGTTTTTTGGCAAATTAGGCTAGCAGAAAGAACTAAAGGAATTGATTGAAATTTGTTTGTTGAATCAGACGTGGCATAATTGGATTAACAGAGTACTTGTTACAAGTATATGCCATCAAGAGATCCCTTAATCGATCTTCCCGTGGTCTTTGAGTATTTTAGTCACTTCTTCTTCGCCCAGACCAGTGATGTTTGCAATCAAGGATATAGATAGTCCGCTGTCGCGTGATTTGAGAACGACTTCGATCTCTTTCTTTTGGATACCGATTTGTTCTCCTTCTTGCCTTCCTTCTTGTTTAAGCTGTGCGTATGTGGTCATGACTTCTTCTTTGATGATGGTGGGAATTGGTGCGGTTTCAATGATTTTTTTGAATCCACTTTTGTCAATATCCGAGGTGTACAAAATGTAAACGAAGGTCTTTTGTCCCCCCTCTTGTCCATACCACTAGTTACAAACTTGCGCCATCAGGGTGGGTGCTACAGACAAAAGTCATCAAGAGATTCCCTTAATCGATCTTCCCGTGGTCTTTGAGAATTTTAGTGACTTCTACTTCTCGTAGACCCGTAATGTTTGCAATCAATGAGATAGATAGACCACTGTCGTGGGATTTGAGAACAACTTCGATCTCTTTCTTTTGTATACCAATTTGTTCTCCTTCTTGTCTTCCTTCTTGTCTTCCTTCTTGTTTAAGCTGGGCGTATGTGGTCATGACTTCTTCTTTTATGGCATTAGGTATTGGTGCGGTTTCTATGATTTTTTTGAATTCACTCTTGTCAATATCCGAGGTATATAAGATATAAACGAAGGTCTTTTGTAAAAAGTTTCTATCGGTAAGTTCAGTCCCAAAGATAGAAAAGATCTTCATCATATCCTCCTCTAATTTGTCGGGATCCATTGGGTGTTTCTGGGCGATCAGCGACATGGCCATCATGGAATTATTCATTCTGACTAAGGTTTCATTGGGTACGCTGTGCAGTGGTATAAAGATGTGATGGATGTTTGGCAGAAACTGCTTGATATCTTCAGGATAGGATGCGAACAGGTCCGCAAGATCTGGCACTTCCCATTTTCTCTTCCCTTGATAGTAAATGATGGGCAAAATGGGTTTGAATGGCTTTTTGGATACCACGCATTTGTGGTAGTGAGCGAAAAGGTAGTAGCCCACTTGAATCAAGACATGCTTATCCGGAGCGCTCTTATGCTCGAAAAGCAGGGCAATGTCAAGTGGCTTCTCCGACTGCCCTTTCAGCGGCACCTCGAAGACGAGGTCCGAGAAATACTCGCCCAGCTGCTCATCCATGTAGGATTCCTGGAGGACCACGAGGGCATCGAGCTTGAGTTCTTTTCGGAGTACTTCTGGAAGCAGGATCTCCATAGATGCAGCCGCACGCTTGGGATCGGAGAAGGACTCCCGCACATACTTATCATGGATGTTGTTTATTTTCTTGGACATAGGAGCATAGGGTTTTGGATGTAAAGGAAGTTTTAATCTAAGTCATGCAAAGTTAGGGGTTTTGCGAAATATTTGCAATGGATATTTGGCAAAGAATTATTGGTCAACATATAAGGATCGAACCTGTAATTGCTGTAGTGGCTAGGGCACAAGTTACAAACTTGCGCCAACAGTGGACTGTTCAAAACTTCTCAAAAAACCTATTTATCTCTAATAATAGGCCGATTTTAAAAGTTTTCAATGCTTTTACCCACCGCCCTATTTCCCAATACAAAACCTCGTAAAGATGGATTCAAGCAGGTCATCCGTGGATACCTCACCTGTGATTAGCCCCAGGTAATATAGGGCTTGCCGAAGGTCTTGGGCTACAAAATCGCTGGAGAGTCCACAATTCAGTCCGTCCATAACACGGCGCAGGGACTGGTCTGACTGGTAGAGTGCATCATAATGTCGAGCAGTGGATATGGTACTTTGATCCTGGATCCTCGCACCTTGGGTCGCCATCTGAAAGAGGGTAGATTTGAGGTATTCCACATTCATTTGGTGCACAGCCGCTACAGGTATGAGTTGGTCGCGGTGCAGGAATCCTTCCATGGTATAATCCTCCATCTTGATATAGGGATTGAGGTCCATTTTATTGGCTACACAGACCAGTTTGCTAAGATTTTCAGGGGTCCATGGCATATCTAATTCTTCAAAAAGCGTACGTAACTCCTGGCGTAGGGCCTCGGGGCTGGTCTCCGATACATCAAATACATAAATAATGATGCTCGAGTTCTTAACCAATTCCTTGCTTCGACGGACACCGATTTGTTCGATCTGATCCTCGGATGCTCGCAGGCCCGCTGTATCGACCAACCTAAAGAGGATACCATCGATATTGAGATTCGCTTCGATGCTATCCCTCGTAGTGCCAGCGATATCGCTGACAATGGCCCTATTTTCATTGAGTAGGCCATTGAGCAGGGTCGACTTTCCAGCATTGGGCTTGCCAGCGATGACAGTTTGGACACCATTCTTCATCACATTACCAAGTGAAAATGAGCTCAGCAATTGGCCAATGACCGTTCGGATGCGATCCACCAAATTTTTGAGTTTCGTACGGTCTGCAAATTCCACATCCTCCTCGCTAAAATCCAACTCCAATTCCAGCAAAGCTGCAAAATCGATCAATTCCTGACGAAGGGATTGGATCAACTTTGAGAATCCTCCCTTCATCTGCTGCATGGCCAGGTGATGCGCCGCTTCAGAATCCGAGGCGATCAGATCCGCTACGGCTTCTGCTTGTGCCAGATCCAACTGTCCATTCAAAAAAGCACGCAAGGTAAATTCACCTGGTGTGGCATGTCTAGCCCCTTGGCGGATGAGCAGCGCCAATACCTGCTGTATGATATATGGGCTTCCGTGACAAGAAATCTCCACCGTATCTTCTTTCGTATAGGACTTCGGTCCGCGGAATACCGAGATCAGTACCTCATCGAGCACCCTACCCGCTTCATCCCGAATCTTGCCAAAATGGATGGTGTAAGCCGGAGCCGTCGGAAATTTTTTATTGGAAAAACACCGTGCTACGATGTCGATGGACTTCGGTCCAGACACTCGAATGACGCCCACAGCACCAACTCCCGGCGGCGTAGAAAGTGCGACGATGGTATCCTGATAGGTGTGTAGATTTGCCATAAGTGATCGCTTGACAATTATGAGATAACATTCCCCATTCTTTTCTAGCTGGGAAAAGCCCAAAGATAATGGATTTGGCAAGAAAAAAGTTTCGCAGCCAGGTAACCTATTCCACCAGAGGAGAAAGAAAGGCAGCGCATCCAACTGGATTGCAGGTTTCAGAAAACAAAATCCCCGTTTTTTCATTAATTTTGCAAAAAATAGAGGAAAATTGGAAGATCAAGACGCGATCAAACGCACAGATGTCAATGAATTGGGTGAATTTGGACTTATAGACCACCTGACCCTGAATACTGTACACTATCAGGACAGCACCATCAAGGGTGTAGGAGATGATGCCGCCATCATCGATGTGGGCCAAGATTATTTGGTCACCACCCAAGATCTGCTGGTGGAGGGAATTCACTTCGACCTAAGTTATACCCCCTTAAAACACTTGGGTTACAAAGCTGTGATTGTCAATCTTTCGGACATCTATGCTATGAATGCCATTCCCACACAAATCACCGTAGGGATCGCTATCTCAAACAAATACTCTGTAGAAGCCCTCGAAGAGCTCTACGAAGGCATTCACCTTGCCTGCCGGCTATACCAGGTAGATCTCGTAGGGGGCGACACCACGTCCAATCCACGCGGTATGACCATATCTATCTCTGCGATGGGCCGCGTCCCAAAGGATAAGGTCGTCCTTCGCAGTGGTGGTAAGCCAGGGGATATCCTCTGCCTCACCGGCAATATCGGCGCTGCCTACCTAGGCCTACAGGTACTGGAACGAGAAAAACAAGTCTTTCAAGAAGTACCCGGACTACAGCCTGATCTGGAGGATTTCGTGTACATGATCGAACGCCAGCTCAAACCAGAGGCTAGACGGGATGCGGTGCTTTACTTTGCAGAGCAAGGGGTGAAGCCTACCGCCATGATTGATGTCTCTGATGGACTTGCCTCTGAGATTTTCCACATCTGCAAACAATCTGGTACCGGAGCCCTCATCGAAGAAGCCAAAGTGCCTATCCACATCGATGCACAGAAACTGGCGATCGACCTCAATCTGGATCCCATCACAGTGGCGCTACATGGTGGGGAGGACTACGAACTCCTCTTCGCAATCGATCCGAAAGACCTCGAACCCATTCGGAATATGCCGGATGTGTACATTATTGGTGAGCTCACAGAGGCCAGCCACGGGGTCAAACTTCAATCTTCCGGCGGCCAAATACACACCCTAAAAGCCCAAGGATGGACCCATTTCTAATATTTGTCCTGCTCATCGTGGCGGTGGGTGCGGTGAGATTATTTTACTGGTACGCCATCTATGGAAAATTAGCATTTCACGAGGTAAAAGACCTACAGCCCAGTGTCCTACCTTTGGTCAGTGTCATCGTGGTCAGCAAAGATCACTGGGAAGACCTGTCTCGCCTGATACCAAAACTCTTGGACCAAAACTATCCCAACTTTGAGGTGATCGTCATGGATGATTTCTCCACAGACGGCACCAAAGCTGGTCTATTCGAAATCAATCACCCGCGACTGCGAAAGCTCAGGGCCAGCATCAATCAGCCGGGTAAAAAATTTGCCCTTGCAGAAGCCATTTACGAAGCAAAAGGCGAATGGATACTCCTCACAGATGCGGACTGTGAGCCAGCAGACCCGAATTGGATCAATCGGATGATTTCGGCTGCTACACCACAGACCGAAATCGTATTAGGCTACAGCCCTGCGAAAAATCCGAAAAACTTCATCAGTGCCTTCAGTGCTTTCGAGACTTGGCACACCGCTGTACAATACCTTTCCTTTGCACTTTCGGGTATCCCTTACATGGGCGTAGGGAGGAATCTCATGTACCGAAAATCCTTGTTTTTGAAGCAGGTAGGATTCCAATCCCACATCCAAATCATAGGAGGTGATGACGACCTTTTTGTCAATGAATCCGCCAATGCCAGCAATACGTCCATTTGCATCCACCCCGAGAGTTGGGTCTGGACCAGTGCAAAAACGGAGCTTGATAAATTTGCAAAGCAAAAATCACGTCACTTGAGCACCGCGCATGCTTACCAAAAAATCCATCAATGGATGCTGGGTTTGATAGCGGCGGCACATATATTATGGTATGGATTGCCTGTCTGTATGTTGATCTTCGGTTTGGCATCGTTTACGCAGGTGGTCCTGGCATGGATTGGATTACAGGTGCTATTATTGCCACTGCTTTTCACCTTGGGTAGAAAGTTGGGATTTGGGCATATCGCCGTGAGCTTTCTTGCTTTCGACTTTTTGCATTTTATATACCTCAAGATCATGGGGGCTCGTCTGTTATTCGCATCTAAAAACAAAGCATCATGGAATTAATCTTAAAATATTTTCCCAATCTGACCGAGACCCAGATACAGCAATTCGAAAGCCTGATGCCCCTTTACCAAGAGTGGAATGAAAAGATCAACGTCATCTCCCGCAAAGACATGGAGGAATTCTACCTTCACCACGTACTCCACAGCCTGGCTATCGCCAAGTTTATCGAATTTAAACCCGACTCGGCCATTTTGGATCTTGGTACTGGAGGAGGATTCCCCGGAATACCGTTGGCGATCATGTACCCAGAATGCCAGTTTCACCTCGTGGATAGTGTAGGTAAAAAAATCAAAGTCGTGCACGACGTCATCGAGCGATTGGGATTGGAAAATGTGACAGCCCAACATGTACGGGCGGAGGAGCTCAAGAAAAAATACGACTTCGTGGTCACAAGGGCGGTAGCACCTGCGAAACAACTCCTACTCTGGTCCAAAAAACTCATTGCCACGAAGCATAAAAACATTATCCCGAATGGGATCATAGCCCTGAAAGGCGGTGACCTCAAGGAAGAACTGAAAGAACTCGGTAAAGGTGAGTACTACGAGAAAAATCCGATCACAGACTTCTTCCCAGGGGCCTACTTTCAGGAAAAATTCGTCATCTACATCCAAGGATAAATCTCAAATAGACGACACAACTATTCCTTATCCAAAGTAAAACTGATTGAAATTTTGCTGCACCAACTCGATCATTTGATCGGTAGGCCGTTTGGATTGCGCCATATGATAGACGTCCGCAATAATCTGGATCTTTTGATCGGACTCTAGCAGTATGCGGTCCGTTGGCACCTTTTGAAACGTCTTCTGTAGATGCCCAAAAGCAAGAAGATCCGCCCCAAAGGAAAGGTAGAAACCCCGATCAATGCACGCCATGGCAGTCTCCTCATTCTTATTGAACCCATGGATCATAATCCGAGGCAGTCGCTCCCGCTTATCCAAAATGGCAAACAGCTCCGTAAAGGCACGAACACAATGGATGACCAATGGCTTCTGAAGCTCCAGAGCCAAATCGATATGTGCTTCGAAAATCTGGGATTGGACCTTCATGGGTGTAGCCACCAAGGCATCCAGGCCGCATTCACCGATGGCCAGACACTCACTCCGCTGACTACAAGATCGCACGAAATCCAAATCCTGCTCCAACTGCCATTGCTGGATAAACCAAGGGTGAATTCCGACTGAAAAAAACCTACCGAAATCCTCCAAAAAAGATTCGTGGGCCATCCACTGAAATACCCCCAGTACATCCGAATCCGCATCGTATACATGATGCGTATGGGCGTCAAAGTAGGTAATCTTCGTCTCGGTCATTATCGACGGTAATTGGACCGAACAAAATTCATAAAGGTATTCAGATAGTCCCTACTGAGATTGTCCATCACCTGAAGGTCATTTGGGAAAGGGCTGAGTTTTTTGTCGATCTTGTCTTTATGCTCTTTCTTCAGTGCTCGCTGATCTCCTTTGAAAGTTAGGGCTGCATCTTTGTAGTCGTGAATCACTCTAATTGGTGTGGACACAGAAGGTACCACATCACCATTTCTGAAAATCTTGACAACGCCCTCCAGCGTACTCAACTTTTCTCGCTGAACTTCTGTGAGAAAGGCCTTGACATTGATCATATTGGGCACCGTGATTTTATTTCCTGTGCTATCCTTCACCTCTTTTCCATTGGCGTCGAGCACATACTTCAGCCCCTCTTGGACTTCTGCGGTCGTCTCAAAATTATTGATCAACTCCCGCTCCGGACCAAAAACAAGGTCAGACAACTCGATGACCACGTACTCATCAGCATACTGATCTGGATTCTGAAGGATGAAAAATCGATTCCACTGGCTATTGAGCGCAGTGATATTGAGGCTTTCCAGATTTCGCTGCATCAAGGTGGTCAGTCCCGCATTGTTGGCACGTTGCAGTTCTACAGCTACGAACGTGATGCCCAGATTATAGGCTTTCTCCTTAAGCTGTTCGGTATCCTTGTACACGCGGTGAAACTTGCGAATCTTTTCGAACTCATCCAATGCCCGTTGTGCGGCAAGTTTATCACCTTTTTCTCCACGTTTGATCAGTTCGATGCCCTGCTGATAGTAGTATTCGGAAGCTTTATCGGCTGCTTCAATCTTCTGCTGGTCATAATTTTCAAATTCGAAATTTGCACGATAGCCATCTTTACTCACCAGCGGTGTCAGCGGAAAAACGAGTGACTGTCGACGTTCTATACGCAGGATAGTCTGGTGGATCGAATCCCAGGTGTAGCCTTGATTGATACTTTTGAAGTAGTTGATTTTGGATTTATCCTGACGGTTCGCTCGATCAAACGCTGCTTCGAGGGCCATGACATAGTCGGTCTTTTTCTTCTTTTCTCCTCGGAGTTTTTGGACGCTAAACTGGATGGCCTCGTCGTACCTTCCAGAATCTACCATTTTTTGGACGGATCGGCAGCTGATCACTGTGATCAATACTAGCAGAAAAATCAAATTCCTTTTCATGACGTTTTGTTTTTGTTGGTTTTGAATCGAGCAAACATTAGAAGCTGTTTTGTCTAAAGATCGCCTACCCCTCGAGATCAGAATTGAATAAATCAGATACTCATCTATGTGGTAAAACTTTTGGCAAAGCGGAATTGTGACCCAACTAAATACTAATCAATTCCTAAATTTATCCTAAAGCATCCACAGTCTGCATTCATCACCAAAGCATTCTTTGGTTTACTATTCTTTATTGGCTAACTGTCCACAGGCAGCATCGATATCTTTACCCCTACTTCGTCGCACGGTGATCATCACCCCCTTATCCCTAACCCGCTTGGCAAAGTCATTGAGCCGATCCTCGGATGATTTGGTATAGCTTACCCCATCGATGGGATTATATTCGATGACATTGACCTTGACGGGAAATTTGCTGCAGAGGCGGACCAGATTAGCGGCGTCCTTCGGATGATCATTGAACCCTTCGAAGGCAATGTATTCGTAGCTGATCCGGTTTCCAGTCTTCTGGTAGAAGTACACGAGGGCTTCCATCAGGGCCTCGAGGTTGTTCTGCTCATTGATCGGCATGATTTCGTTGCGCTTCTCGTCATCGGCTGCGTGAAGGGACAGCGCTAAGTTGAACCGTACCTGATCATCCGCCAGTTTTCGAATCATCTTGGCGATGCCGGCGGTACTCACGGTGATACGTCTTGGCGACATATGTAGTCCGTCCGGCGAGGTGATTTTCTCGATGGATTTCATCAGATTTTGGTAGGTCAGCAGCGGCTCACCCATGCCCATATACACGATGTTGGTCAGTTTATGACCGTAGATTTCCTGGCATTTCTTATCTACAGCGACCACTTGGTCATAGATCTCGCCGGCATCCAGATTTCGAACCCGCTTCATCTGTCCTGTAGCGCAAAATTTACAAGAAAGGCTACAACCTACCTGACAAGAAATACAGACCGTGTAGCGATCATCCGCAGGGACAGGAATGAGGACAGACTCTATCAGCGCATCATCGTACAGTCGGAAACGCATCTTGATGGTGCCATCTTCGCTATGCTGACACACATCCTCCCGAATCGTATGAATAAAGAAGTGCTGATCCAAAAGCTGGCGAAGGGATTTAGACAGATTGGTCATCTGTTCGAAATCCGTCACTCCAAATTTCCAAAGCCAGTCCAAAATTTGTTTGGTCCGGAACTTTGGCTCGCCATGTGTTTTCAGGAAATTGGCCAAGTCCTCATCGGGAAGATTTCTGATATCTGTTTTTGCGATCTCTAGCATGACGGCAAAGTTAAAGAATTGTATTGATACCGAAATATTTTCAGCAAATATGACTTTTAGAAACTGAACAGACAGGCAGACAAAGTGTGGTGCAAACGTATTTGATATATCTATCGGAGCAAACGCCAAATCGACTCTAAAAAAGTTATATCCGAAGATTACTTTAGATTGAATTTTTCATTTTCAGGGTAATATCTCCAATATTATAACAATATACCGATGCAGGTAAAAACGAGAAAAATAAGTCCTCCACCTGTTTGGTTCCCAACTCATCTATGGTGGTCACGAGGGCTTTTTCGAGCTGATTGCTCTTGCAAAAGTGGATCAAACTTTTCAGTTCGGAAGGCTTTTCGAAATATCGATTACAGATTTTCGAGTTTCAATACGCCACGTGGACAGACGGCGCTACACACACCGCAGCCTACACAAGAAGCGCGGACGATATCTTCCTGCTTTTGGGCATAGGATTTGACATCGATGCCCATCTCACAGTAGGTGGAGCAGTTTCCACACGAGATACATTGGCTGCCATTGGTCGTGATCCGGAATTTTGACATAGCTACAGGCTCTTTTTTCCAAGGAAGTTTGATCGAAAATGCCTGCAAGATCCCAAGGTACGCTGCCATGGGGCAACCAAAGCGACACCAAACCCGGCTGCCGAGGATCGGATAAAATCCCACACCTACCACACCCGAAAATGCCGCTCCAATGAAAAATCCATACCAACTGCTCAGGGTACCACTATCGAGGATGAAAAGATTTCGAAATCCTGTAAGCTGTGTGACCAACACGGCTATGGTCATCACCACTGCAAATACCAATACCGCATGGATCATCCACTTTTCTATCCGCCATGCCTTCGTGGACTTGTCCGAAAGGTGTCGAAAGGAATCTCCCGCAGTCTCAGCCAGTCCACCACAACCACAGACCCAAGAGCAATACCAGCGCTTGCCAAAGAAATACGTCAGTAATGGCGTCAGCACCAAAAACGAAATGATCCCCCAAAATAGCATGAAGTAGCCTAGGGTCCCCGCCTGTATCATTCCTTGGATATTCCAATCGAAAAAGAAATAGTAGTTAAGTGGCCAGATATTCTTCAGATCGTAGTAAGGCAGATTGAGACTCAGCATGATCTCCGGCAAAATAAAGGCAATGGCCGTCTGAAAAAACATGATAGAAATGGTCCGATACACCTGGTACTTGTTGTGTCGATATTTGATGATAAATTTTACACCAAGCATTAATATAATAAAGGTGTACATGGCACCATAGACAAACCATTGACTCGCCGGCTGCCCTTTCAGAAATTGGCTGAGTGGATCGAATAGGGCTACCAATCCAATATTGCCTCCCTCAGCTCGATACCCCAACACTTCCGGATACCAATACAGTAATACATAAAATGCGGTCAGCATGATGCCGAGTAGCCAGGCCACCCAACCCTTGTTGGTCAGATTCTGATGAAAAACACCAATATTTTTCGAATCAACGCTTTGATAGTAGTACTGCCCATAGATGTACACCCCCGTCCCCAATACAAAAATGGAAGTCAGACCAATCAGCCAGTCGGTCGCAGACCAAGCTGCACCGTAATACCAGAAGACGACCAAACCAACGACACCCGCTACTCCAAGCAGCGAGCCCAACTTTTGGAAGATATTAAGACCATCGCTGAGGTGATGAGCCGAAACGGACATTGATTTGAACTGCATACTCTTAGGCTTTGAAAGATTTAATTTGATCACTTACCGCTGATGGAAATACGGGTTTTGGCTTGTCGGACATTCCGAGAAGGGACAAGACGGACCTTAATCCTAGTTTTTTGGAAGGTAGTTTGATATTTCTTTGATATTTGGCATTGTATTCATCCAGGAGTTGCGCCTCGTAGGTTTCAAAAAACTCTGGATCAAAATTGGCCAAGGAAAGTTGGGCCAAGACCGTTTCGATGTGAGCCCCTTCGAGGATCCATTTTTCGCAGACTGCGTGTCGATAGCGGATACCCAAGAGCAGGAAGCCTGTGACCGCTTTGGTCATGGAATCAAACTGAATTCGAATGGACTTCTCTCCATCGGGGTGCCTCCAGAATATGGACTCTTGTACCGCTAGCGAGGCCGGGGTCACTTGACCGTATATTTGATATTCGATGTGAAAAAACTTTGCGGAATTAAACCAAATACCTTGATGATATGGCGTGGGCTCACCCAAGAGCGTCCGACCAAGACACAATCCCATCTCCCGGGCCGTGTACCAGATTGCTTCCACACTTTTCCGATCTTGCGCCGGAGATTGTAGCTCCACACAGTCACCGATGGCATAGATATCTTCTTGGGATGTCTTCAGCAATGCATCGACGAGGATCCCACTTTGACAGCGTATTCCCGCCTCCCTCGCCAGGTCTACTTGGGGTGTGACACCGATCGTGATGCCCACTATATCGCAGGGGATCGTCTTCTGACCGTGTTTGCATCGCACTGCACGGACCGAACCATCTTCGCCCAGTATTTCATCCAATTCTTCGGTCAGTCGAAGATGGACACCCATACGAATAAGGTGATTGGTCACCATTTCGGACTCTTCTTGTGGAAGAACACTGGCCCAATAAGATTTTTCGCGGATCAGCATGGTCACCGTGAGCCCCCTACTGAGCAGCATCTCTGCCAGCTCCACCCCAATGAGGCCCCCACCTACGATTACCGCGCTGCGAGCACCCGCTTGGATTCGCTCCTCCAATTTCTCCAAATCGGAGAGGAAATACAAACCCTGCACCCCATCAAATTGAGCACCAGGCCAATCAATTTTCCGGACCACAGAGCCAGTAGCCAGGATCAATGTATCGTAGTGCAGCTGGGTACCACCAGCGAGCTGAATCTTTTTTTCATTCGGTAGAATCTTTTGGACCTTTGCTTGGATACGCGTGACACCTCGATTGTCCCAAAATTTTTCTTCGTATAGTTTCGTTTGTTCGAATGGCACCTGCCCCATGAAGATGTACATCAACGAAGTACGTGCATAAGGCGATTTGCTCTCCTCAGAGATCATCGTGACTTTATGTCGCTTATCAGATGCCAATTCTACTGCGGCAGTACTGCCTGCGATTCCATTGCCTATGATGATGTAATGTACCATAAATTTCCAACACTATTTGGGTAAAAAATGAAAACCAGATACCAAATACTTTTGCATCTACCACTCTCGTTACACTTGTCCGCCAAAGTTACGCTTTTGTAGATATTAAACCCATTTTCATCCAAAATCCATTGATTTAAATCCAACTAGGTGCAACAGATCCTATTTTGAAAACGTCATTTAAACTGTTAACCTTGGGAGGCACCACAAGGGATACATTTTTTTGGGCAATTTTGAAGCCTTTTTTCGAGTCAAAAGTGAGTGAGTATCACAGCGATACACAAACAAAACGAGTATGAAATCAATAACCAGACTATTATTTTTTTTGGTCTTCAATGTGAAAGCTATTCAATCGATTGGTCAAGCAAAAGTAAAGGGCACTATCCAATATGAAAATTCTCAACCCGTAGAATTCGCATCAATTGTCTTATTATCATCATCAGATTCGACATTAGTCAAAGGGGCTTTGAGCAATGAAGAGGGCAGATTTGAAATAGATCAAGTAGTACCGGGAAGTTATCTCATAATGGCATCCTATCTGGGCTACGAAAATACCTACAGCCAAAGTTTCAGTCTCGGGGTAGAAAACAAAATCGCAGAAGTAAGCCTGCGATTCAAGACACAGGGTGTACTCATGAAGGAGGCTGTCATCGTAGGTAAAAAACCATTCTTAGAGCAAAAGTCAGATAGATTGATCGTCAATGTGGAAAGTAGCGCCCTAGCTGCGGGAGGGACGGCTATGGAAATACTACAAAAAGTGCCAGGGATCGTCATACTTCAAGACAGAGTCACATTGGGCGGAAGCCAAGGGCTCCAGGTGTGGATAGATGGTAAGCCATCCCCTTACATAGACATCAATACCCTACTGCGAGATATGCTGGGCGATCAAATAGAAAAAATAGAACTGATCACACAGCCAGGTGCACAATTTGATGCAGCAGGTGGCGCTATCCTCAATGTGGTGCTAAAGAGAAATGCCTCCGTAGGACTAAAAGGTACTGCCATGCTCACCTTGGGTGGCTTCCGAGTCAATCATGCTGATGTAGGAAAAACTCCACAAAACTACCACCGATGGAACCCATCCCTCAATCTCACCTATCGAGCTGGAAAATTCAATTTGTTTTCGAATATAAGCTACAATGAGGGGGAAACCTTCAATGCCTTTATTGTGGATAGATTTATTGGAATCGAAAACTTCAGTTCGAAAAACCTTGCGAATAGCACCTACAGTTTTGCAAATTTTCGGATTGGAGGAGATTACTATCTTTCTGAATCGGTCACCACTGGAATTTCCGGCAGACATTGGAGAAGATCTGGTACGGATGATGGCTCAAATATTACGGATGTCTTTGATCAGATCTTGGGACTGAGGACCAATAGCTTTGTGACGGACAATATCGGCACGAGTTCTGGCGAAGGAACTTATGCCAACTGGTATTTGAAAAAAGTATTTGACAAAAAGACGAATCGCCAATTGATACTGGATTTTGATATCAACCAATTTGACCGACTGGATCGAAATCAATATTTAATTTATCCAACTGATGAGCCCAGCTTGACTTCACGATCCGAGCAAATAGTAGCCCAACCAGTAAATCTCTTGGTGGGTAAAATAGACTATACGCACCCCATAGATAGTACTACGACACTAGAACTCGGTGCAAAATATAGCCACGCCACTGTGGATAACAAACTAGAATTCTTAAGAAATGGTCAGACTTCAGAAGAAGAATCCAATGATTTTTTATACAAAGAGATCGTTTCGGCAGCATATGTGAACGTAAAAAAACAAATAAACCAATTCGATATCTCAGCGGGCTTACGTCTCGAAAACACACAAGTGAATGGTGTCACCTTATCCAAAACAGTATTGGATAGTACCTACACCCAGCTATTTCCTAGTGCGGGAATAATCTACAAAGTGAATCAAAATTTTGCGCTTCAGTCATCCTATTCGCTACGGATCAATCGACCGAGCTTCCAACAACAAAATCCCTTCACTTTTTTCATTGACTCCCTCACCTACACCAGAGGAAACCCAGGGCTTAGGCCAGAGATCATGCAAACTGCCCAATTTAATGTCACCTATGATGGTCAGCCTTTCTTTGGAATATCCTATGCCAGCACCTCTGATGTCATTGTGGAGAATGCACCGCAACTAGAAGGTACCAAGACCTTCACCACCGCAGCTAACTTAGCTCAGCAGAAAAGATTACAGATTCAGCTCAATTTTCCAATAAAAATTGGAAAAAGGGTGAATGGATTTGGTGGCAACCAGGCCATCTTAAATAGCTACAATGCTGCCTACAACGGTGGCCAATTTAATGCCAAGCAATGGAATTGGCTTGCATACTGGCAGCTAAATGGCGAACTTTCAAAAGCTTGGAAAGTAGAACTTGGTGGATTTTACATGACAAGATTTTTGGAAGAATTTTTACTAATTGACCCATTGGCAGCCATTAATCTTGGGATCTCATACACTTTCGATGAGGATCGAGCTCGAATTAGTTGTAGTTTCAACGATATTTTGTACACCCAAAAGACCAATGCAGTCATTGATTACCAAGACATTTTAGTAAATTTCTTCCAAAGAAATTTTTTAATAAAACAAAATACACTAAAAAGCAAATACTGTAACAGTTTCGGATAGTTGCGATACAAAAAAGTAAAAATAAGTTTGGTTTTTGTATGTTTGTAGTCATTTCGTTACTTATATTTGTATCGTATTTGTATCGTAGTAAAATTTTTTGGCCTACGTGAGAAAGAAAAAAGAAACTGTTTTGTAAACCGTCACTTTCGTCACTTTCGTCACTTTTTTACTTACTACGGTCTAAAAAATCCGATCAGATGACAAAGGTATTTTTAAGAACTAGAAAGGTGAGCAAGGGGCGAGTGAGCTTCTATCTTGATTTTTACCCTCCGATAATCAATCCACAGACGGGAAAACCGACTAGGCGTGAATCTCTGAACATATACAATATTGAAAAGCCCAAAACAGCAATAGAGAGATCACAGAATAACGAGAATAAGCATAGGGCAAGACTTTTGGCGAATAAGCGGACCAATGAACTTGCAAAGCCAGAGATATACAGCCAGTTGGAAAGAGAGCAATTCCAAGCCATGGACAAACAAGACCAGAGTTTCATTGAATTTTACAGAAAAGAGGTTGTTGGCTACACAGATTCGAGTTTGAATATATGGCGTGCATCGTTTGATCACTTTGAGGAATTCGCCAAAACAGATAAAAAGTTTTCAGAGATCACAACCGAGTTACTAGAAGACTATAAAGCTTTCCTGAATACATGGAAAAATAAACGAGGGGCGTATCTGTCAATCAATACTCGTAATATGTATTTTTCAAAACTAAAGACAGCCCTCCGAAAAGCTTTTAAGCTTGGATACATGAATAAAGATTTGAGCGCTATGGTAAGCGCTATGCCAATTGAAGAGACTTCACGAGAATGGCTTTCTGATGAAGAAGCGCAAAAGCTGTTTTCTACTCCGTGCGAATCTGATGTATTGAGGCGTGCAGCGATTTTTTCGTACATGACCGGCATGAGATTCAGTGATGTTGAAAAGCTCGTTTGGGGCGAGTTGATGTTGTCTGATGGTACTTATTATGTGAAATTCAGGCAGCAGAAAACCAAAGGTCTTGAGATGAACCCTATTCATCAATTTGCGTACGATCTCACAGAGGGACCAACGGACCCGAAAGACGCTTCCGACAAAAAGAGGGTTTTCACTGGACTAGATAGAAGTTTGGTAAATCGGTTATTCGGTAAATGGGTCGAAGCTTCAGGGATCCAAAAGAATATCACATTTCACTGTTTGAGGCATTCGTTTGCAGTGAAGGTATTATCAGAGACTAAAGATTTTATGATGGTACGGGATTTACTAGGCCATAAGGATATCAAAACGACAATGGTTTACGCCAAAGTGATGCCAGAGAATAAGAAACAAGCAATAAGCAAACTCAATTTTGAATTCATAAATATAAAAGTAAGACAATGAACCAGGTTCACGCAATCAAACATCTTGTAATTTCATATGAGCAATTAGAAGTCCTAGCAAGTGACACACGAACGCCAAATGAACTATCTAATCAATACAGCAGCCTTTTGAATAGGCTATCATCTTACATGCCAAATGAGGAATTTAGGCGCAATGAGATTAATACAAACGGTTTACTGTGGTTACAGCAAGACGGTAGGGCCGTTTACAGTGAAGTTTCACCGTATTGGATGAAAATGGCCAATGGTCCTAGTCTACCCTAGAAAGTACCTAGGTCAGGTCTAACATGTTTCTTTGAGTGAAAAACGCTAGTGGTCCCGATTTTTGGGACCATTGGCAGCACTCAGAGAAATACCACAAAAGTAGACACCCATAAAAAGATTTTATAGGTAATGCTCCAACCCATAAACAAATATTTAATATAATACAGAATAAAATATGTATAAGTGTGTTTTTCAAAACCTTCTGTGTTGTATGTTTGTAACTAAGTCTGTCACTAGGTTTGACACAAAGATACAACATTAAACATCTGTGTAACAATTTTATACAAAATGTAACTTTCTCTATGTGTTTTTTTGTATATTTGTATTTATTAACCAAAATCATAATCAGATGAATGCAGATAATCAGATTGCTGCGATTAAGTCACTAATCACAGAATGTGTTGTGGAGGCACTTGCAAAAGTCCCTATCCATACAGTAGCCCAAAGCGAACCATTGGAGGTTTCATCGGGACCAAAATACATGAATGTACCGGAAACAGCTAACTACCTACGAATGAGTGAAGGCTCCATACGTGCTAGAGCTAGGGAAAACAAAATCCCGTACATCAGGGAGGGGAAGAAGTTTTTGTTTTTGAAAAAGGATTTGGACAATTTCATGAAATCTACCCGATTCAAATCTGAGGATGAGATAAGGAGTGAAATCTACGGTTCACACAAAAAAGGGTAGATGAGGGATTACAGGAAACCATACTTAGAGCTGTTCAATATGGCGATGGGTAGGACCAATCGGCCCAAAACCGTGACAATGCTAGCCAACGAAATGGGATGCCACACTGGAGCGCTCCGATGGATGATAAAAAAGCTAGTGAGGGACGGATACTTGGTGATCGTAGGTCGTGGGAAATGCCATGCAACGGGCCGTTTTGCTCTTTTCTACCAATGGGAGTACCTTTCGAGAGGATATCCGAGATACTACCCCAAGCCTAGAAAGAGGCCATACAAGAGAAAGCCCATCAGATGAAACAACGAATACTCTTAATCAATACAGCCAGAACACCACAGCCCTAAAAGGAGGGTCGCTTTTTCATTAATCAATATCAATCAAAAAACTTGCCATGATTTTTTTTAAAACTTACAAAACTAAAAAATATGCATGTTTCAAAGGTCGAAACAGCCACAAAGATCAATCGGGAAACAACCGATACCCGTGTTGAAAAGTTATTAGAGTCGTTTGATAAAATTGTAGAGGATTCTACCACTGAGCAGCTATCATTTGAAGAACATGCTGCTGTATTGATTCGAATGATAGATTATGAGATCAAAGAGGTAGACTTCAAAAAGAAATGTCAACTAGCCCCTGACCAAACAGTAAGAAAGGAACACTACGTTGTTGAGGTTATCGAAGAGCTTTTGGCGATATTTTCGAGACACAAAAGAAATCTCCAAGCATTTACAAAAGATTCCCTGTATTTGTACAATGGCGCTTATTGGTCCAAGTTGAAAGAAGAGGATGCATTGTATTTTTTGGGCAAAGCTGCCGAAAAAATGAATGTCACCAAATACAAGTCAAAAATGAGTGTGTTTCAGGATGATCTAATGAAACAATTACTCAGGGCTTCATACAAGCCAATGAAGCGGGCCGAAAAGAAAACCATATCGGTAAATCTCAGGAACGGCACTTTTGATATAAAGGCAAACTCTCAATCCATGAGAGGATTTGACCCTAGCGATATGTTTACATACCAACTATCGTTTGACTATGATGAGAAATCACAGTGTCCGCTTTTTATGAATTTCCTAAACATGGTCCTGCCGGATATTGAGCAACAAACCATATTAGCGGAGTACATCGGGTATGTTTTCGTTCCGAATGGCGTCTTGAACGTCGAAAAAGCCCTTTTCATATACGGTACGGGAGGTAATGGAAAAAGTGTAATATTCAATATCATCAATGCTTTGGTAGGACGGGAAAATATCACGAGTTTTGATATTGGTGCATTGACGAACCCCGATGAAAGAGGCGATCGGAACAGGGCCGAGATCGAAAACAAGTTGGTGAACTATTCCAGTGAGATAGGGACCAACATACATTTCGACAATTTCAAAAAGCTAGTGACCAACGAACCGATACCGATTCGAAACCTATATGAGAAACCAAGGTTCGCCTACAATTACGCCAAACTGATATTCAACGCCAATAGGTTGCCAGCGAACCCAGAGCAAACAGACGCTTATTTCAGGCGATTGATCATTTTGGAGTTTAAGCTCCAAATTGAAGAGGATAAAAAAGATGTTGACCTGAGTTTCAAAATACTAGAGAGCGAATTGCCAGGGGTTTTCAATTGGGTTTTGTCAGGCATGAGGCGATTACTCAAAAACAGAAATTTCTCCAAGTGTAGAGCTTCGGATGAGCTAGTAAGTAAGTACCGTGCAGAAAGTGACACCATAGCGAGATTTTTAGAGGATAAAGGCTATGTGTATGATCGCAATGGTAGAAAAAAGTGGTATGACCTCAAAATGGAGTATTACGAGTACTGCAAAGCAATGAGATACCCTTCTCTACCCGAAAGATCAATAAAAGAGTCATTAAAGCAAAAAGGAATTGATAATAAGAGAGGCAGTGAAGGTCTTATTTTCGAGATGACTAAAGCCCCTGATCTTGGTTGGCCTTAATTTCCAAACGTCAAAACCCTTTACACATGAACGGTAGCTTTCGTTTCGTCCTAGAGAAAGGAAATAAAAAGTACACATGCCCAAGCTGTACACATTCCAGAAAGTATAGACGGTACATTGATACAAAAACTGGCGAATACATCCCATTCGAATACGGGAGGTGTGACAGAGAGGAAAATTGTGCTTATTGGAATGATCCCTACAAAGATGGTTTTGCTGAGAAAATGAATAGTGGTGAACTGGTCAAGACAGACAGTAGCCAATATTCGACCCCGTACGTGCATAAGAGAAACAGCAGAGTGTACTTTGATGAATCCGAGTTCAAATTGACCCTATCCCCTTCGCTACTCAATGAGAATTGCTTTGTGAAAGCTCTTTGTCGCACAGTACCGTTTCCCTTTGGCAAAGCAGATGTTTTGGAAGTGGTGAGAAAATACAGGATAGGGACCACACCACAGGGTAGTGTCTGTTTCCCTTACATTGATCACAAAGACAGGGTACACGCTATCCAGGAAAAAATCTTTGACAATCAAAACCATACAGACAAAACCCAAAAGTATCACACGGGTTGGACACATACTAGGTTGAAAGGGACCAAGTACAAAAACAATTGTCCAGAATGGTTGAAAGCTTACTCTGAGAATGATGGTGTCGTTTCATGCTTGTTTGGTGAACACTTATTGCCACAGTACCCATACAGCAAAGTAATACTAGTAGAGGCCCCGAAAACGGCTATTTATGGCGATCTGTATTTGAATCATTATTTTGGTGAGAAAATGGGCGGTGATGCTCCGGTATGGTTGGCCGTATTCAACAAAGGTAGTTTCACCTTTGACAAACTGAAAGTTCTTGAGGGGCGAGATGTTTACGTTTTCCCTGATCTGTCGAAAGATGGGGCTACCTTCAATGAATGGCAACAGAAAGCTGCCGAGATTGAAAAAAGGGTGTCAGGTGTTCGTTTCAAGTTTATGGATGTATTGGAACTGATCGCTACTGAAGACGAAAGAGCTAAGGGATTGGATATTGCAGATTTTTTGATTTCCAAAGACTGGCGAATATTCCGAACGCAGAAAGCCATTGAGACCAAAACAGAAACCGATACCAATACACAACCGATCGCACAGCCTGAAACACCCCAAATCGTAAATCCTAGCCCCGTGGCTGAATCATATGGTCCCGTATCGAATCAGAATACCCCAAATCAAACAAAGCCCTCAGAATTGAACAAAATCGATGTTATTGAAAGCCCAAGATTCGAGAGACACGAAACTGGACTGAGCAAAGATGACGAATTGTTTTTTGCAGACCTTCGTTTGGTGGAAAGTGTTTTTGGCGTGGGGGGTGTCGTATTTCACGATAACCCCGATTTGGGTAGAATTCATTTGGGTTCATGCGAAAGCGTCGCTGGTGAAAATATAGGCAAATTTGTACAGTCTCACTTAGATATTTTGAAATCAAACAACAGCATTTCATTCAAAAGGCCTTATCTGAATAGGCTTGTAAGATTTGTTCGGGCAATGGAATACTCCGTATAACAAAAAATAAAATTTAAACACATGGTTTTGTATATTTTAATCATTGTAGCTTTAATCTCATTGGTGGGCTACTTATCTGTGAAGGTTTACATACTTCATGATATCGCAGTAAGCGAAGCAAAAAAAAGCCAGCATTTCAGAAAGGAACTAGAAACAACACTCGATTTAGTTGGTGAAGTTTTAGAACACACGTTGCCCATCTTAATCGATGATTGTGTCAGGTGTGAGGATTACAGATTTGCACAAAGGTACAGTGACCTACTCCAGAGGCAAAAGAACCTATCAAAAACAAAATAAATCAAACATAAAACCTATTTTACATGTCAGAGAATATAGCTAGGTATAATGTCATATTAGAAATGACGACTAGAAGCGATGAAGCCCAAAAAGAAATGAATCGAGTTGGGAAAAATACATCCGGACTTCAAAAGACCTTCGCAAGAACTAAGGCGCTGTTTGCAAGCCTATTTGTTGGAGGCTCCGTTGCTCTGGCCACAAAGCAGATTTTTGATGTTACTGCCAAATACGAAAAGTACAACACTGTTTTGAAGGTTGCCACAGGGTCACAACAGGAAGCCAGCGCCACACTCGCATTGATTGAGGAAGCTGCCAAATCAACCGTATTTAGCGTTGATGAACTCACAGCTTCGATGATTAAGTTTATCAATAGGGGCGTGAAGGTTACGAAAGAGGAAATCGCTAACATTGCGGACCTTGCAGCATCCCAAGGGAAAAGTTTTGACCAATTGACTGAGGCTATCTTGGACGCTCAGACTGGCGAGTTTGAAAGATTAAAGGAGTTTGGTATCCGAGCATCATCCGAGGGTAATAAAGTTACCTTGGCATTCAGAGGAATGACACAAACTATTGAGAAAACTCCAAAGGCCATAAACGATGCAATCGTAGCTATGGGTGCGTTAAATGGTATCGCTGGTGCAAATAGGGAGCAAATGTCCACTCTGAATGGAATTTTGAGTAACCTTGGAGATACTTTTGATCAAATATTCAAGGCGATAGGTGATAGAGTTGGTCCAGCAATCAGTTCAGTTCTGTCTGGGTTTTCTTCATTGATTGGTATTGTGAACGACTTCATATCTATACCATTAGAGCAAAAATTGCGAAATGAACAAAGTGAATTAAATTTACTTGTTGCGCAAATTACAGAAGCCAATATTTCTCAGGATGAAAGAAATAAACTTATCGGAAAATTACAAGCCGAATATCCTAATTTTTTAAAAAATCTTGATGCTGAAAAGGTATCAAATGAGCAGTTGGCTTTAAGGCTTCAAGATGCCAATAATCAATACATTTTGAGGATAGCTCTTGCAAAACAGCAAGAAAAACTAGATAAAGCAGCTGAGGGTTTAGCAGATGCTCAATTAAGTCAAGCTGAAAAAAACAAGAAAAATACTCAAATATTGATTGACTTAAACAATAAATATCGACTCGGGCTTGACTTTACTAATAAAACCCTTGCGGAAAGGCAGGAATTGGTCAGAAATGCCTTAAATAATCTTAGAGAAAACGGTGTTAATATTGGAATAGACAATGCTCTTGTAGGTGGAGTTGATGTCTTTGACAGGGTTGAAAATCGGGTGAAAAAATTCCAAAATACATTCGATTTGGTGAGATCAGAAACTGAGTTGATAAAAAAGGAACTTGAGGATTTATTAAAAATAGGTGATTTTACAGGAGCAAATTCTGAAACAAAGGCAACTACTGATTCCACGAATAATTCTAAAGAAACTGAGGCCGAACGTAAAAAGAGATTAGCAGAAGCAAAAAAGAGGGCAGATGAACGGGCCAGAGCCGAAGCCGAGGCCATCAGAAAAGCATTCGAAGCGAACCAAGAACTCATCGAGCTAAACTTCGCACTCCGTGAGAATGATGCTCGTAGGCAGATAACAACAGCCGAAAATCTAGCCAAAACCCTAGAGCAGATCGAAATAGAAAAAAACATCGCCTTACTTATCAATCAGCGGAACTACTCCAAAGAGTCGTCAGCAGAATTTGTCAAGCTATCAAATCAGATCATCGAACTGGAAAGCAAGTACACAAAGCTTTTCCAGTCGCCTCCGTCCGTAAAACTGCCAAGCATCTACCAAGACCTAAGCGAAGCTATCGAAACGGGATTGCTTTTCTTCAATGAGCAAGAGCGACTTATCCGTGAGAAGAATGCACTCCAGACCATTACCAATGAAAAAGAACTCCAGGATGAACTTACAAAGATCGAACTCGAAGGCGAGATCAAACGTCTGGAGATCCTAAAGCAGTTCACCGATGAAACGACCAATGAATACCTAGCCATTGAGGTTAAGTTGTTGGAGCTGCAGAATAGACTGAAATCGTTGGGGTCTAGTGGCACCACCGCACCCCAGAACATCTTTGACTCATTCCTGACGAACTTGCTAGGCATCGACGGTGAGAAGCTAGAGCAATTCAAGTCAGCGGTGACAGAGGCCGTCCAGTTTGCAAGACAAGCTACCCTTCAATCCATCAGTAGTGAGATCTCATTGACGGATCAGCAATTAGCACTCCAAGAAAAGCGGGTCCAGTCAGCTATTGCCAATGCAGAAAAGGGTAAGTCTGAGCAATTAGCGATTGAAGAGGAACGATTGAATGAGCTTCAGAAAAAGCGTGAAGACTTCGTTGAGGCACAGAGGGCGTTAGCTACCCTAGAGATCACCGCTGCCAATGCTGTTGCAGCTGCAAAATCTATTGAAGCTATCTCCAAGGCTTTCTCAGCTGGTCCAGTCGGTAACATTCCGTTGGGTATTGCTACCACCGTGGCACTTGGAGCGCAGATTGCTACCATCGTATTCGCTTTGAAATCTCAGTTCTCAGATTTGCCAGCCTTCAATACAGGTATCGAGCGATTCCGAGGAAAGGGTACGAGAAAGTCAGATAGCAATATTGCTAGGCTCTCAATTGATGAACGTGTCGTAGACGCTGCCACCAATGAGGAGATAGGCTTCGATTTCCCGAACAAAAAACTGCCAGATGCCGTGAAGCTGTACAAGATGTTTCCGAGGCTAGCCAGACGATTACAGGATGGGATATTGGTAGCCAATCCAAACATCAATTCAACAGATTCAAACATGCTATATAGAAAAGTGGACCAATTGACGGTTTCCGTGGACCAAATGACCGAAACGATCTCAAATATGAGAATGATAGTCAAATTGGACCAAGACGGGTTTGTAGCATCACAACAAAGGTTGGTTCAAAAGCAAAACCGAATGAAAACACTACGTATGTAGCCCAAAAAGGGTTTCCTTAAACCTTCCCAAAAAAGTAGTTTCACGATACCAAAAGTGGTATCTTCGCTTTATAATTGTGGGATAACATGCCCCGGTACGGAGCTAAAAAAGTTGGTCCTACTGGTAGGAAAGACCGAAACTAAACCTACTTACACTTTGAAACGTAAAGTAACTTTGATCGGGTGGCGGAATTGGTAGACGCTGAACTCAGTAATAGATTCTCCTAAATGTGGCCTGTCTTGAAAAGACTATATGGTAGTTGATGTGAGCGACACCCGTGCCGTTCGGCTGATATAACCAAGGAAACTTACTGAACAAACTGGAGACAAAATGCCTGTTCGAATCAGGCCCCGAACACACCCCAAAAGTGACGGAAGTGACGAAAGTGACGTGTAAAAAAAGAGTAAAATATTTATTTCATGAAAAAGAGGCCATTATCACCGGAAAAGGTAAAAGTGTTTGTAGATGCCTACATAGAGACTGGAAACTCATTAGATAGCTATCTAGTAGCCAACAGAAATTCGATAAAAGCAGCAGCGAGCCAGTTTTTGAGACGATCAGAGATTTTACTAGGGTTGATTCATTCGTATGAGCAAAGAGAGCGTGAAGGTGTCTCAAAATCGTACGAATCAATGATATTAGGAGAATACAGGCTTTTCGTTGAAAGAATGGGTCTTTGTCCATTGTATGTATTTTCGTTGTGTGACGGGGGGCGCAAATATCTCAAAATCAAGATGATCGTACAGCTCGAAGCGATGTTCAGGCTAGTAAGGTTTTTCGGTTATCTTGAGAGGTCAGGCAGTCGGCACTGTCAAAACAAGGTTTTCAAGAGAATAGATGAAATCGTAAGTGGTCCCGTGAACTCAAAAAAGTTTTCGGTACAGGATTTCAATAGTTTGAAGATTCGGTTACAGAAAGACAATATTAGAGTAGATGATATTTTGTTTCAGGTCGAGAATGAACCATGGTCCAAGACTGGATGTTTTGAAGATTTTGATATCGAGACTGATTCATTGTATCAGTAATTTGAAGCCAGCAAAAAAAAAATAGCAAAGGGGGTAACGAAATGTTACCTCCTTTGCTATTTGGTGAGATTTGTACACCACTTGTATCGCAAGACATTTAATTCATTGATTGTCAATACTAAATAATTTCTTTAAAAGAAATTACACCCAAAATATCCGATTGAGCTTCAGATATCAGTTTGGAAATTCAAAAATAAAAAATGAATCTAACCGAACATCTGCCTCGGAGACAGAAAGTTCTAGAGTAAAAATAGACTAACCGGGTAACGACTTAGCTGGAATATAGCCTCTGAATACCTTTTTTAATTACTTCAGTTTGAAAATTAGCACGGACGTGGCGCCTTCCCTGATCGATCAATATCTCCCTTACAGATGGGCGCTGTACTGATCTCATGGCATTTCGGATGCCGAGCACATCATCTGGTTCTATTAATATTCCCCCATCACCAGCAGCCTCTGGCAGTGCAGATCTATTTGAGCATATCACCGGCACGCCTCGGAAGAGTGCTTCGATAATCGGAATACCGAAACCCTCCGACCAAGAAGGCAGAACGAAAGCCAATGCACCATCATAAAGAGGGATAAGTTCATCAACAGAGAGAAATCCCAAAAAACGAACCTTATGCTCTAGACCTTTTTCCCTGACAAAGGCAATGGCCTTATCTTTATAAGCGGCACCCTCCCCTACAATAATAAATGGAGGCTGCTCCTCCGATGGAAGACCTACGTAAGCTTCTAGGGCAGTGAGAAGATTTTTGCGTTCATTGACGGTACCTACGTACAAGAAATGGGTTGGCATTGCTGATGGTGTTCTTGGTGCAGTCTGGTAAGCCTCCGCACAAGTCTGATACTGAACGACCAGCTTCTCGTCCGAAACGCCATAAATCCTTTGCAAATCTTGCTTGGTAGCCTCACTGACGCAGACCACCTTATCTGCCATTCGGGCAGAGAGCCTATACTTGATCTTATAGCCGATTCGGTCTACCAATGGGAACAATTTTGGGTGAGTCTCGTAGATCAGATCGTGAAAAGTCACCAAAGTCTTCGTCTGATGACCAATGCCAATGGGTAGCTCATGGCTAAGCCCATGGAAGTAATCAAGCTGCAACGCATTGATCAATTTTGACATATGCCAGGACCGCCATAGCGCATTGGGTATTTTTCGCTCATTCGTATGTATAAAAACGTTCGAGGCTTCAAAAAGAAAGGCCGTACGACTGTTACGAACCACCGTTGGTGAAAACAAGTGAATTTCCGCTTCAGGAAAAATAGCAATGACCATCTCTAAATATGATCGGCTATAATTACCCAATCCCGTCGTATTGTGAAAAACCCTTTTTGACTCGAAGCCTAATCGCATCCGTACTATGATTTGCGCCAAAGATAACGAAGTGGAAGCACTTTAGTCATCAATTTGCCCATCATATCTATTCAGAAAAAACTAAGGGCAACAAAAAATCGTTAGTAGAAGATGAAAAATCTTCCTAACTTTCGCCATGATTTTGGTGCATTCGAACCAAAATACCGATAGATGACCAATGACACATACCATGCAAGAAATCTTCTCCATCGTCAACACAGCAATGAATCGAAAATACCCCGTACTAGGATTTCATATACATGGTCTAGTGTTTAAGATATTGCTTCTTGTTGGTATTCTATGGACATCCAAGCCTAGCATATCCGCTCAAAATATTCTGGTGTCCCGAGAGGTCAGCATTCGAAACGACCAAGCCTATGAAATCATCACGGGAGTGAAAGGAAAAGTAATGCTTTATCGCGACAAAGGCAACGAACTCGTAATGGATATTTTTTCTGATGATCTAAAGTTCGAGAAAACGATTAATCTACCCTTCCCTAAAAGGAAAATCAGCGTAGATGGCATTACCGAGGGACCAGATTTTATAAATTTTTATTACTCCTATCAAGAGAAGACTAGTATCTTTTTAAAAATGATCAGGCTCAATGAAGAAGGCATCCTGATCGATAGTATGACTATTCACGAAATCGAAAAACCAAAAGCTTATACCACATTTAGGTACACACAATCCGAAGATGGAAAAAAAACACTGCTTTTCCGGGTAGAAAATGATAAGCTGCAGACATTTGTAATAGACAATCCGACGCTAAAAATCGAACGAAAAAACGAAGTAACCGTCATTGATTTTACTTTGCGAGAAGATTTTAAGGCCGTACTCATTTCCAATGAAGGGACCATCTTTTTTCTCTTTGAACATGCAGATAGGGGCCGATCTGGTCGTACTTCATTTTACACCATTATGAAAAGTACCACACCTTTAGATTTCGTCACCTATCGAGTGGATGGTCTCAACTTGGTCAATTCTGGTTTGAAATTCCAATATGATAATCTTAATCATCGTATCATTTTAGCTGGATTCGGAGGAAAAGAGAATGAAACTAGAATGGAAGGATACTTCATACTCAATAAAAAAACTGAAGAACTCCATTCAGAAAATGTAATCAGATACACACTCTTTGACGATCTATTCTTATTTGATGTATATGGCAAAAATGTGCAAAAAGATCCCGTACTGAGGGACTACAGTGTCACCGACCTTGTCATCCGCCAAGATGGCGGAGTCATCCTAGTAGCAGAAATGAGTAAGGAAGTGACCAGAAGATCAGCTATGGCCACGGGAATACCCGTGTACGATGGAGATAGATTTGCAGTAAGAAGTTTTACCGACTACTATAATGAGGATGTTATCCTAATCGCCACCTACCCAGATGGCAGTGATCATTGGAAAAGAATCCTCTATAAAAGACAATTCAGCCAAGATGATGAAGCGATTTTTTCTTCATACTTTATTTTTAAGACCCCAAGTCGAATGCGAATTGTGTACAACGACGAAATCAAGAATAACAACACTGTCGGTGAATATATCCTCGATCCCACAGGAAACTATGGCCGGCGAACAATATTAAATACAGACTACCTCAATCTTAAACTTCGGCTCACGGCTGCACAACAGATAAATAATCATCAAATCATTGTACCAAGTGAGAAAAATTATAAACTCAACCTCGTAAAAATCAATCTTTGACATACTTCATTGCCAAAAAGACAAGAGCTACCAAGGATTCGTTCCAAAAGTTGGCCCTGATTTGGTCATAAAAAAGTCCATTCTGGAGTAGTTTTCAGCAAAGAGTTTTCGTAAAAAACAAGAATTCGCAGAAAAAACCAAACTTTCGTGGAGCCGCTGTTTAATAATCTTTGATAATAAGGAAGAAAGATTTACCTTTGCACGACTTTTTCAAAAAATTTAGAAATTTAGTAAGTAGTTAATTTACGAAAATGGCGTTAATTGGTAAAATAAGAAAAAATTCAGGCGCAGTACTAGTTCTACTGGCCCTTGCATTGGCATCATTCGTACTGATGGATATCATGGGATCCAATTCCATGGGCGGTGGCGGTCTTTTCGACCAAACAACCGTAGGAAAAATCGATGGAGAAAAGATAGACTTCATGGAATTCCAAAAGATAGAAAATGCCCTATATTCTGGTTCACAAGATGTCTATGGCCGTAGAGAGCAGCTGTGGAATTACCTTATGGAAAAAGCTGTCGTGGAGCGTGAAGCAAAAGCAGCGGGATTGATGGTTACTGATTTAGAATTAGAAGAAATCACCTTTGGTACCAACCTTAGCCCGGTAATCGCAAATAACTTCAGAGACCCACAAACAGGCGGCGTCAATAGAGAACAACTAAACTCATTCAAAGATGCGATTGCATCAGGAGAGATCAATAACAATCCTCAAATCGCTGTATTCTGGGCGGAGCAATCTAAACAAATCGTCAAAACCAGACTACAAGAAAAGCTAAACTCCATGGTGGTGAAAGCGATTTACACGCCAACTTGGCAAGCAGAGCTCAATAACCAACTCAATACTGAAACTATTGATTTTGACTATGTGCGAGTTCCTTTCGATGCGATTGAGGACGGAAAAGTTACTTTGACAGACGAGGATTACATGGCGTACCTTAAAGAAAATAAGGCTACCTATGAGAATAAAAACGAAACTAGAATTGTAAAATATGCAGTCATTGATGTAGTAGCTTCAGCGGAAGATACATTAGCAAGTAGAGAATTTGTAGCATCTTTGGTGGACTCATGGAAAACAGCCACTAATGACTCTACATTCGTGACTACTCAAAATGGACTGTACCCAAATGCTTACTCAAGCAAAAAAGACCTTTTTGGTTCTATTCAAGATACTATAGGCTCAATGAAAAAAGGTGATATCTATGGACCATACATCGAAGGTACCAATTATGTCATCGCTAAACTTATCGATACAGCCGTACTTCCTGATTCTGTTAAGGCGAGACATATCCTACGAAGTTTCCCGCAGACAGATCCGAATGCGATGTTGGCAGCGAGAAAATCTATTGACTCCATCAAAAATGTTATTACTAGCGGTGCTGGGACTTTTGCTGATGTAGCTCAAGCGAGTAGCCAAGACCCTGGTAGTGCGGCTAAAGGTGGAGATCTTGGGACATTTGCGCAAGGTATGATGGTTCCAGAATTCAACAATGCTTGCTTCATCGGATCTACAGAAGGAGGTCTTTATACAGTTCAGACTCAATTTGGATTCCACTTGATCGAAGTACAGAAAAAGATCTACAATGATAGAGATCCTAAGTACAAAGTAGCTTATATCACAAAATCTATCGTACCATCTGAAGACACAGAAAACAAGTTTTACGATATGGCAGATGAGCTATTGTCATCTGTAAAAGATGCAAATGCCTTAGAGTCAGCTGCTACCTCTAAAAATTTCCAAGTACAAAATACCTCACCTCTCAGAGATGTAGACTATATTATTGGAACCCTAGGAGCTGATGATACCTCAAGAGAAATCGTGAAGTGGGCATTTAAAGCTAACAAAGGTGATGTTTCGCCAAATATCTACAGCTACCAAGATAAAGTAAACTACTATACAAAAAATTATGTAGTAGTAGCCGTCCAAGATGTAGTACCTGCTGGTCTTCCTAAGTTGGAAAACATCAAATCAGCTCTGGAACCAATCGTGAAAAACATCAAAAAAGGTGAAATGCTCGCTGAGCAAATGTCTGGTAAAGATTTAGCCGCTGTAGCAAGCCAATTCAGCGCTGCGGTTGCTACTGCAACTGCTATTAACTTTAATGCAGGTTTCATTCCTGAACTTGGAGCTGAGCCTAAAGTGGTAGCCAAAGCATTTGGTACAAAGGACAATTCTGTATCGAAGCCTGTGGTAGGTAATGCGGGTGTCTTTATGGTACAACCAAAAAATAGAACAGCAGCAGCGCCAGCAGATAATATCCTTATGCTCAAGTCTACAGCGATGAATACTGCAAGAAGTCAAGTAAACTTCAGAATCATTGAGGCGTTGAAAAAAGACCTTGACGTAAAAGATATGAGAGCTAAATTCTTCTAATCAAAGAAATAGATTTCAAAAAAAGCCTTCAGGATTCCTGAGGGCTTTTTTTTTGTTTCAAAATGGAAGATTACTTTTTCCACTACCAAGTTATAACTCTATTTATAGCTATCTTTTACAAAATGTCAAAATCGTCTTCTGACCAGACATTCCAATTCGTCTTACCCTTAAGCCATTTTGCTAGGTAAATTTGTTCAATTTGTCCACTTGTTGGGACCAAGCACACGTCATTTTTGTCCAAAAGTATAAGATCCATTATACTGGAATATCCACTTCTACAAATAATGCGCTTTGCTCCTAGCATCCATCCCGCAAGCTCGGAGTCGTGAATGCGATCAATGACCTTTACATTTTCAAGTTTATATTCAAAAGGTGCCAAGGTCCCCCGAATAAGTGTGGCGCATAATTTCTTTTTATCTAACCACCGACAAATTTTTCTTTCGAAAGCTGTACGATTGGGCTCGGGTCCAGATAATACAATCAGAAGATCAGAGTGATACATGGGCGCTCCTTGCGATTCTAATGCAGAAAGTAGCCCGAGCCATTTTATTTTTGGTTGATTCTGTACTCTTGTGGTGAGGCCGCCTGTCCATTTAGACCCAGGATGATCCGGAATCCATAACTCATGAAAATTTGACGCCCAAAAATCTACCAATAGCTCAAATCCCCAGTTCATGATTGTCGGAAGCAAGGGCTGAGATAGCTGATGTGTAATCAATACACTTTTTCGGGATGGGGAGAAAAAACCGTAGCGATTGTCAGAAATGATCAGGTCAAATGACTCCGTTTTCAAAAAAGAGTGAAGCCATAGATACTCCGCAATAATGGCAGATCCAATTTTGGGAGATTGAAGCACCATATCCCAAAGCCATAGCTTTCGTTTGTAATCAACATTGTAAGCGGGGATTTGGTGAAAAGAAAGGTTTGGAAAGTAAGCCTGAAGAACCATCAAAGCTTGACCGTCTGAGCAAATTTGGACCTGACAGCCTACATGAAGAGCAGCTCTAATCAGCGGAACGCACCGCGTAGCATGCCCTAGCCCCCAATTTAATACACCAAATAGGACCTTCCGCCCGGCGTAGGGCTCAAACAAGGTAGCCAATTTCTCAGATTCAAATTGCATTCTCAAATGTACAATCTATAAAGGAACAGCCCAAACCAAAAAAAAAAGGCATCAATTGTATGCCTTTTTTATATTTCAATTGACTTAAGCTAGTCTAATTTCGTCCTGATTACCATCTATGAAAGTATACTTGAATAGATCATAATCATAGTTAGAATTGACCTTGATCCATTTACGATACTTGAGCCACCAGCGCATCTGAATACTTGGAAAACCTTGTGTCAGAAAAGCCTTCACGTATGGATGTGTCACGAGGGTCAATTTCGTATCCCCATTGGTTTGGAGTATATAGTTGAGATCTCGCTCAATATTATCAGTGGCTAGTACGGATGGTAGCGTCTTGCCCGTACCTCCGCATACAGCACATGACTCAGTGGTATCAATTTTGATCTCCGGACGTACCCGTTGTCTAGTAATCTGCATCAGACCAAACTTACTAAGCGGAAGGATGGTATGCTGTGCACGATCATTCTTCATATAGTCCCGCATAGCGTTGAATAGCGCTACCTTATTTTCTGGATTTTTCATATCGATGAAGTCGATGATGATGATCCCACCAATATCCCTGAGTCTGAGTTGTCTAGCAATCTCTTCAGCGGCTTCTTTGTTTACATTTAGTGAGCTATCCTCCTGATCACGTTTCTGCATCTTTGGGCCAGAGTTCACATCAATGACATGCATTGCCTCGGTATGTTCGATGACGATATAAGCGCCGCTGTTCATCGTGGAGGTTTTACCAAAGGAAGCTTTAATCTGCCGCGCTACACCGAAAGTTTCGAAAATGGGCCTGCTTCCTTTATAAAGAGTTACGATATCTACCTTGTCGGGGGCCACAGTTTCCATGTAGTCCTTGATACCTTCATACATGTCACGGTCATTGACGGATATTTTGGTAAAACTTTCATTGAGGATATCTCGAATAATACTGGTGGTCTTATCCAATTCGCTTAGAAGTTTACCAGGCCCAGAAGCACTGCGCAGTTCATTATAGATTTCCTCCCATTTATCGGATAGTTCTTTGATCTCAGCGTGTAGATCGGCTACTTTTTTGCCTTCTGCTGCTGTGCGAACGATGACTCCAAACTTTTTGGGTTTGATACTATCTACCAAAAGTTTTAGCCTGCTCCTTTCTTCAGCGCTTCCAATCTTTTTAGATACGGCAACGGTATCTGAAAAGGGAGTAATGACCATATATCGACCAGGAATGGTTATCTCACAGCTTAGACGTGGACCTTTCGTACTGATGGGTTCCTTGAGAACTTGAACCAAAACGTGGGCGTTTTTTGGAAATACTTGATCAATTTTCCCATTTTTGGAGTTGTCAGGTTCTGTTTGAAATTGATCCAGCCATGGTGAGTTATGTTTTTTCTGGTGGACTTGTTCGGTATATTTGATAAGGGACTTGATTTGTGGACCGAGGTCTGTATAATGAAGAAATGCATCTTTGCGTGTACCAACATCCACAAAAGAAGCATTTAGACTGGGTAGGTTTTTTTTGACTACACCCAAAAAAATATCACCCACAGCAAAAGAAAGACTCTTCTTTTGGCTATGGATTTCGACTAATTTACCATTCTCCAACAGTGCCACCTCGACCTCATTTGGGCCAGAGTTTATGACTAATTCTTTTTCCACACTTGTTTTGTTATTGTATTAAGTACAAATACTTCCCCAAAAAAATGGAGAGTTTGGAAGTGTGAGCAGCGTATATATAAAATGAATCACTTGGAAGTATGTTTCCAAGTGAAATGAGTAGAAGAGTGAAAAGAAGAAACACAAATTTGGGACTCAAGCTCTATGTAAACTTGAGCCCCAAACATATATTATTTCTTCTTCTTATGTCTGTTTTTTCTTAGACGCTTCTTCCTTTTGTGCGTCGCAATCTTATGTCTTTTTCTCTTTTTACCGCAAGGCATAATTTCTAATTTAGATTGTTAAAAAAAATTATTTTGAGCACTTTTGATTGAATGTTTCAGCTTTGGCAGCGTCACCTACCGATGCATAGACATCAGCCAAAAGGCATATGGTCGTATTGTTATTTGGATCAATGGCTAGTGACTGTTCGAGTCTTTCCTTGGCACGATCCATTTGATTGGTCTTTATGGCAAGCATACCGAGCTGATTGAGGATTGAGGTATTGTTCGGGTTTTCCTCATTGAGTTTCCTCAGTGAAAGAATTCCTTGCATCGGATTTTCTTTCGGAGGAAAATCAGTTTGGCAAAGAGCCATATTGATCTTATGATTGATATTCTGAGGATTGAAAGACAGTGCATTCTCGAAGGCTGTCATTGCTCTTCGATAGGCAAACTGTTTTACATTTTCCGAAAATTCTCCCTTCAGAGTAAAGGCATAAGTCGTCCCAGCTATAGCCCATGCCTCTTCAGTAGAGTCTATGACGGCTACCTGCTCTGCATAGTACCCGGAGATGGCAGGAAATCCAAGCTGAAACCATCTGGAGGCCAACTCCTTGTAGCCTGACACCTTGGCAGTGTCCTCTGCTGATTTTTCTATCATTTGAAGGATAGATTGGGCATAATCCAGGTCGGCCTTTTTCAGACTTTTTTGAGCTTCTTTCAGTAAATTCTCAATACCAGTTGCTTCAATCGTTTGTACCCTAGACTTTTCTAGAGATTCTATTTTACCAGGCTTAGTTTGAGCACCAAAATACAAGGCCAACACAAGGATCACACTACATGCAACAAGAAGCCATTGTTTTTGATTCATTTCCACTTGGTTTTTTCAATTAATCATCATCGCCATCGTCCTCAGGAAGCGATGTTACATTATCCTTAACTTGTTCTACAAAAACCTTTGCAGGCTTAAAAGATGGGATGAAGTGCTCAGGAATCTCGATTGCTTTATTCTTCTTAATGTGTCGGCCTATCTTTTTAGCTCTCTTTTTGATCACGTAAGATCCGAATCCTCTAATATATACGTTCTCCCCGCTAGAGAGAGAATCTTTAATCTCCGTGAAAAAAGACTCCAAAGTAACCAATACGTCTACTTTCGCAACGCCTGTCTTTTCTGCTATAGATGCGACCAAATCAGCCTTTCTCATCTTGTTATGCTTTGGTTTTGAAATAATTATAATACCTTCCCTTTTTCGAAAAGAGCTGCAAATTTCGTAATTTTTGTCAAAAAAGAAAGCATATTGTACAAAAAAACGAAAAAAAACAAACACCTCTTTATATTAACACCTGATTATCAACAATTTAAATTGAAATTTGTTTTTATAACGCTGAATGCGATCCACAAAATTTCGAATGAACTTGTATCTTTGGACTTTTCTTACGAAATACATACTTCTATGATTTTGTCAATGACTGGTTACGGGGCGGCAAGCACCTCATTCCTCGATAAAAATTTCAGTTTTGAAATAAAAACCCTCAATTCAAAAACAGGGGATTTCCGAATCAAACTGCCAGCTGGACTGGGCGAAAAAGAAATTTGGATCCGAAAAATGATCTCAGATGCTGTATCTCGAGGAAGAGTGGAAGCATCATTTACCATTGAAGCGCCCAACTACTTCGGTGAATACCAAATCAATACCGAGCTCATAAAGAAATATTATCAGCAGCTCCACGATTTACAAAATGAACTAGGTATTCCAGAATCAGACCTCATCAATGCCATCATGCGAATACCCAATGTCATCGGTACAGATAGCCTAAATCTGACGGAGGAAGAGTGGCATCATGCTGAACAAGTGATCATTCGAGGACTGCAAAACCTCAATATTTTCCGAGCGGAAGAGGGACGCGTAACGGCCCGCGAACTTGAGCTGCGTGTTCAGAATATTTGTGCCCTACTCACTCGAATCGAACCTCTCGAGTCAAACCGTATTCGTAGAATCAAAGACAGACTTCGCAAAAATCTCGAAGAATTTATCGTCCAAGAAAAAATAGACCTGAACCGATTCGAGCAAGAAATCTTATACTACCTTGAAAAAATCGACATCTCTGAAGAAAAGCTTAGGCTCGGCCAACACTGTGACTACTTCCTTCAATTACTACACAACGATGATGAGCAAGTCGGAAAAATCCTAAACTTTATATCCCAAGAAATGGGTAGAGAGATCAACACGCTCGGATCAAAAGCTCAAGACTCTGAAATGCAACAGATCATCGTCATGATGAAGGACGACCTCGAAAAAATCAAAGAACAACTCGCTAACATCTTGTAACGCATGGAGCAAAACCAAAAAAGTTCGGTCACTCCAAAAATGGTGGTATTCACGGCACCCAGTGGCGCTGGTAAAACCACCCTTGTCAGAAATCTCTTAGAGTCGAGGCCATATTTTGACTTTTCCATTTCTGCTACTACAAGGGCCAAACGTATGTACGAACAAGATGGCAAGGACTATTATTTTCTGGATGTAGCAGAATTTAAAGCAAAAATAGACCAAAATGCATTTGTAGAGTGGGTAGAGGTTTACGAAAATCAGTACTACGGGACTCTTCGGTCAGAAATAGATCGCATTTGGTCCACGGGAAAGCATATCCTTTTTGATATCGATGTGGAAGGCGCTTTATCTTTAAAATCCCATTTTGGTGACAAATGCCTTACGGTATTCGTTAGGCCGCCCAGCATCGAAATTTTGATACAGCGGCTTATTTCTCGGAATACCGAAAATGAAGCCTCCCTCAAAAAAAGAATCGATCGAGTCACTCGGGAGATGACCTTCGAGACAAATTTTGATGGCATCATTGTCAATGACGACCTCGAAATTGCAAAAGTAGAATCAATTCACCTTGTTGAAAATTTTTTAAAATATGTCTAGCATGGATCCAGCACTTCCCATTTTTTCTAGCATGACTCATGGGATCATCGTATCAGCTCAACCAAAATTTGAAGAGACTGTTTTCGAAAATGGTCAAGACCTCCATGTTTTTTCCTACAATATCACGATACAAAACAAATCAACCCTCACTGTCCGATTATTGAGTAGAAAATGGGAAATCGCTTTCGGTGACGGATCCAAAAAAATAGTGGAAGGGGACGGGGTCGTAGGCCAACAACCAACCCTCAAACCTGATGAGTCATTCACATACAGCTCGTGGTGCCCTATTCATACCGATTTGGGTACCATGCATGGACAATTTAGATTTGAAATCTATCCTAGTCTGCAGACTATTTGGGTAGATATTCCAAAATTTTCTCTACAGACCAATTTTATCCTGAATTAATCGCGGACATCAATTGACCATCTTTAGGCCAACTTTACTCTAGGGTCAAGTTTATAAAGTAGCACATCCGCAAAGATAAATGCCCACATCGTAAAAATAGACAAACTCAGCAAGATCATTGAGACCACAGGCCAGTCAGCCATCCGAAGGCTATCTAGTATTAGCCTTCCCATCCCTGGAATGTTAAAAACCAATTCCAAAATGAGAGATCCCGCTATAGCTTGAGGCAGGTTCTGAAGCATGGATGTAAATATCGGTGAGATAGCAGGTTTAAGAAGATGGTGGCGAAAAATTGAATAAAGCGAAAGCCCCTTAGCACGAAGAGCAGTCACAAAAGGCTGTTGACTTAGTTCAATGTACTTGCTCTGGATCATTTTTCCTACGAATAAAGACTCGATGGTCGTCAGCAAAACCACAGCAGGTGCAATTTTTTCTAGAAAGTACCAGATAAATGAAATACTCCATGTAGTTCCAAAAAAAAGCCGATTGACATGAAACAATTTAAGCCCAAATACATCTGTGCAGAAAAAGACGAGCATCATACTTGCCAGCCAAAAACTCGGTGTTGCAAAGGATAGTCCAATGATGAGATCCATGATTTTACTAAATAAAGACTGGGGCCACCTCGCTAAAACAATGCCCAAACTTATTCCCATCACCAAAGTCAGCATCAATGAAAAACTGATAATTCCTACAGTCCACCCTAGGGCCTTGCTAATTTTTCTCAACACAGGTATACCATCATGAAAAGAAGTCCCCCACTCTAGCCGCAGTAGTTTGCCAATCCAAAGGTGATACTGATTATCACGCCCATGCCATGTGAAAACGGGAAAATGAACCGTACTCGGCTCCAATCCTGTCTTTTGGATAAATACTTCCACTTGAAGATCAGCTGGGTCATTGGCATCGACCAATCGCTGCTTAAGGACCTGCCCCAATACCTCCTGGTAGTGATAATGCATAGCAGTGAGAGTTCGTACCAAATTTCGAATCTGGGGATTGTCGATGGACCGAATATTGGGATGGTGCGTATTGGGTAGGATACTGAAGTAAAAAATAGGCTTGTGCAAATCCAATGACCGATACGCTGCTTCGTACAAAGCGGCATAGTTTTCGAAGCGATCGGGCACGACACCCTTTCGCTCCAGGGATAGACTCGCTTCATCTTGAGGGCTGGACCGCATCATAAAAAAAGCGACTACGCTCGTCACCAAGATGGTCGGAATCCCTATCACCAATCGCTTTACCCACCACGCTATACGCATGCTACCTCATTTTTTTTATGATTAGTTTTCTATAGGTAAAAAACAATTGGGCATATACCCAGGACGCTTAGTGGTGGTCAATGGCTCCCAAGTCTTACTTACCACGATCTTCTCAGTAGGTACATACAAGAAGAGATAAGGAAGATCTTGATACAATACTTGCTGAAGATCTAGATAGAGTTTCATTCGATTTTTATCACTCTTTTCAGTGCGTATGTCCGCAATGAGTCTATCCGCATCTACATTTTTGTAGAATGCATTGTTCGAACCACCGGGCACAGCGTTGTCGCTGTGCAGTTTTTGGTAAAAATCTTCATAGCCGAGATCGTGAGAGGCTAGGGAGGCGACCATCGCAAATTGGCCAGTTGCAATATTCTCTGACCGAATAAGTGCAAAGTCTTTACCGATCACTTGGATATTGAGGCCTACTTTTTTAGCATTTTCTGCCAAGATCAAGGAGATATTTCTTCCTAACTCAGCTCCAGCCACGTATAGCTCTAGCTCAAAATTTTTCTTTACACCATCGATCATCCGGTCTAATAGTCCATCACCGTCCGTATCTTTCCATCCAGCTGCTTCAAAATTGGCTTTTGCTGCCGTCAAATCAAACGCGATTGGCTTCAAAGATTGATTGTAAAATGGTTTTGAAGGTACCACGGGAGATGTGAGTCGAACCCCAGCTCCATTTTCGAAATCCTTTATTAATTGATCGACGTCCAAAAGCTGCGATAATCCCAATCTTACTTTTGGATCTTTGAGATATGGGTGCTGGGTATTGAACAAGAAGTGATAGTACCTCGTAAGCTGTGGTGTTTCAAAAGAAAAAAGTCTTTGGGCTAAGGTATCTTCCTTCAAGGCTTTGAAACTAGCTGGACTCAGTCCGGACATCATATCTATTTCTCCGTTTCTCAAGTCCACGAGGGCACTGGCTTCATCTGGGATGATCTTGTAGATGATCCTTTTGGGAATAGATTTTAGATTTGGGACCGCACTACCCGCTGCCCAATAGTTTTCTTTTCGTTCGAGCAGGATGTATTGATTGGTTTCCCATGTGGTAATATTGTATGGCCCAGCACCCTCGATATCTGTCCTGCTAAATGCGGTGCTTGTGAAATCTGCTGCAAACTTCGATAGTGTAGAGTCTTTCCCAACGGCTTGTGCAAACTGTGCTTCATCTTTTAAGACTGCAAGGTCATACTTTGATAAAATTTGACTTGGGTCATAGTGATAAGCTGGGTATATCTCCATGGTCAATACTGTCTCCTTCGCTAGCAGATAGTAATTGTCAAAAAAAACCGTAAATACCTTTGGATTTTGGGTATCCACCTCGATTTTGCTGATATTGGAGAGATAGGCCCGGTAAGCAGTAGCCCCAGTCTGTGGATGTAGGGCCGCTTTTACAGTAAATGCGTAGTCATGGCCTGTGATGGGTTGACCATTGTCCCACACGGCTTCATCCTTTATCTTTATTTTGAATGAAACTCCGCCTTCCCCATAAGCCTCAGCCTGTGGTAGCATATCTATCAGTACCGGCTCTAATGACAGCGAAACTGGGTCAAAATCTGCCAGTGACAAAAAAATATTTTGATAGATTTCTCTTGCATTGGGCGCAGGAAATAGAATGGGATTTATCTTTTCTGGCTCTTTAGAGATACGGATCACGAGCTCTGCATCTGAAGTCGTCACCTCCTTTTTGTCGTTATTACATCCTACTCCTACCACCAAAAGCCAAATTATCAATCCAATGAAGCACAAATTTTTGTATGTCATACTTTTTAATAGTTATGGTCAAAAAAATTATCCCTAACCCGTCTAGCATTGAACTCTTTAATAGAAAAAAGCAAAGCCCTGCCAAAACATCTGCCAAAGTTACTTAGATTTTTGTAACTGATATCTTATCCTCTAGTTTCTAATGTGTGATTTTTTATGGCTCATGGTCATCATAGAAATTTGGTGTGGATATGCCTTAAGAATTATTGGAACTAATGTCTGTAAGTGTTGAAAAAAAATCCGAGCTCACTTCATGATTTACTGTTGATTTTCAATATACTCTACATTAAAAAAATTAAATATAAAAAGAAAGAACTGAGAAAAAACATATTATGATTTATTGTAATATATTTGCACTCGATTTGGACTGTTACCCTCGACGGAAGGTATTCGAACAAAAATGTAATAGGTTTATGATAATCTGAATTAGATTTCCATTGGCCACACAAAATGCATTTGATCAATGATCCGAATTAGTATTTCCTCCCAAAAATGATAAAATTATTTCCCATGATCATTTTTTCCATAACCTTAATGATTCTGATAATTTTCGGTGACCGAATTTTGAAAGAAGCATAACTGACCAAAAGCCACCCACCTTGGGTGGCTTTTTTAGTTTTGAAAGATTAGGGAGCTCTGAAAGACTGTCAGAAATCAAGTCCTCAACTTCTTTTTAAATTTATACGAACCAACTTTTTGCTATTTTGCATCGACATTCATTTCTCGCCAAGGCATTTGATCGGCGTCAGATTTAAAATAAGAGAAAAAACTAGATTCTGTCAACGGGCCTTTTTTCAAAAAGTTTACAAAATTGATTCTATCCCCACAGATATGCCCAGCATTCATATACCAGTCGCCACGAGAAGTACGTGCTACCACCACATCACCATACTTTTTATTCTTGTGCATGGAATGTGCCCGAAGATCTATATAGCCATCCATACATTCTATTCGGTATGTGTCCCCTTCTGGCAGGTTTATCCGCTCCATGTAGAATTCATTCTCTACCTCCTCAATGACTTCTAATGATAATAGCTTGGTTTTTTTCCATTTTCCGATAAGCTTTTCTCTTTTCTTGTAGATAAGTTCTTTTCTTTTGAAATCCATCGGTCTGCCATGTAGTCCTCGACCCCATAATAGCTTTGTTCGGCGCATCTTGGATTCCAAGTCAGCATCATCTTGAACTATTTCTTTCTGGTCGAGTGAATCCTTCGACACCTCCTGTCCTATCACTGCAAATGGAATCATGAAGGTAATCAATAGTGCAATGATACTTTCACTTTTTCTGGATATTTTACCCCAAAAACCAACTTGATCAATTCTATACTCAGTCACGCCCTTTTGTCTTTTAGATCTATTTCCATTTAAAATCTCCTTTATTTCTAATAGTTTCATTTGAATAATGTGAATGTCAATCTTTACATTACTGACACACTTACGGAAACCAAACATACAAACTTTTTGAGACATATAAATAAAAGACGTCATATTTTACCTTCGTATACACTAAATAGAATTTCATACGGTACTACCTTCATTATCATCAGTGACAGAGACCTCTTTGGTGACAACTGTATTGACCTGTCAAATTTCCATAACATATTGATTTTGGTGAATAAGCATGTGGTATAAACTAGATTACGCTTATCAAATTCCGATTCCCCACACACTTACAAAAGATTTTTACATGTGTATATTTTTTAATTTCGCCTCATTTTTAATCTCTAAGAGATCTCGCATCTACTCTGATTGGCATTCTGCATTTCATTCATTTTGCCACTAATCCAAGATTGAATTCGCACAGCATAGTTCCTAAAAAAAATGGCCATTCCTGCATTGAGGAATGACCATTTTCTATCTTTTGAATTCTGTATAAGCGATTGCTCTTCGCTATTTTACCTCCTATGGTAACTGCTCCACGATCACATAAGACT
>Ga0209278_1000098_pt1 | contig 133145 bp, 122 predicted proteins | sample JI81BgreenDNA_FD_187504 | JGI IMG/M metagenome (GOLD analysis project Ga0209278, IMG submission 187504) | Wastewater effluent complex algal communities from Wisconsin, to seasonally profile nutrient transformation and Carbon sequestration -... | ecosystem: Engineered > WWTP > Effluent > Algae... | reverse complement strand
CGGGTGCGAGGCGCGGAAGGTGTCCCACAGGCTCATCGTCGAGTAGTACACGCCGCCGGGCGCGTCGATGACCTCGCCCTTCGGCCCGCGCACGCGCCCATCGACGTCGGCGATCTGCGAGGGATGCATCAGGCTGCGGTACAGCGCGGAGTAGAAGATCCGCCGCTGCTCGGCCGGCGCGTCGATGGCGACGCGCGAGAGCAGCGCGTTCCATGCGGCCTGCGCGTCGCGTTTCACCGCGTCGAAGTCGAGGCCGTCGGCAGTCGCCAGGTTGGCCGCGGCGCCGCCCTCGTCGACCGTGGACAGCGCGACGCGGGCTTCGAGCGTTCGGCTTTCGCCGAGGTCGAAGGCCAGCAGCAGGCGCGGGGCTTTCTCGCCGTCGCGCGCGGGCAAGACGGTCGAATCGGCGATGGGGTGGTCGAAGCGCAGGGCCACGCTGGCCTGCCGATCGACCCAGTTCGACGAATGCACGGTGGCGCGCAGCCCGTTCGATGACATCGCGTAGGTCGCGGCGGTGACGCGCGGGCCGGGCTGGAAGTGCAAGCGGTGCTGCAGGTCGACCAGCACCTGCACGCGTCCGCCGCGATCGAAGGTGTAGCGCTGCAGCGCGACGCGCTCGGTGGCGGTCAGTTCGACGAGGGCGGCGCGTTCCTCCACGCGCACGGCGTAGACGCCGGGGCGCGCGACTTCGGTCGCCTTGCGGTAGCTGCTGTCGAAGGCGGCGGTCGAGGCGGTCCATGGCGTGCCGCCGTTGGGCATCAACAGCACATCGCCGAGTTCCGGGATGCCGGCGCCGCTGATGTGCGTGTTGGAGAAGCCGAGGATGCGCGGCGCGTCGTACTGGTAGCCGCTGCTGAAGCTCCAGCCGCCGTCGGCATTGTCGGGGCCGGGCTGCACCATGCCGAAGGGCACCAGCGCACCGGGGAAGACGTGGCCCGTGCCTTTCGTGCCGATCAGGGGATCGACGTCATCGACGGTGCCGGGGCGAAGATCGCCCGCTGATGCGACGACGGCGGACAGCCCGAGGCAGAGCGCGACGAGGGTCTTCATGGCGAGGGCTCCAGCAGCTGATCGGAGGCGGCGGCGCAGGCCTCGGCAAGTTCGAAGAGGCGCAGCGCGTCGGCGAAGCGGTCGGTGGTTTCCTCGAGGCCCGAGGGCGCGTCGGCGCGACGGCGCACCGGGGCGTAGCCGAACCACGCCTCCCCCAGGACGTGCGGCAGCAGCTCGGGGCAGAACGCGATGGGCTGGTCCGGCGCTTCCCGGCGACGCAGCGCGAAGGCCCGCGTCCACAAGGCGAGGGCCTGCGCCCGCCACGGGCCGGGATCGTCCACGCCCACCTGGATCGCGCCGCCGCTGGCGATGCGGCCTTGCACCATCGGGCTGCGACGCAGCACCGGGTCGAGCAGCGGCAGGCGATCAGCGAAGCCGCCGCCGTAATCGAGTTCGCCGCCGACCACCCAGTGCGAGGCATCGAGGGAAAACAACAGCTCGGGAAAGCGTTCGACCCAACGCAGCGTGCGCCAGGGGTCCTGCGTCACGGTGGCGCGGTGGGTTTCCACCAGCACGGTGTGGCCATGGTGGGCCGCGGCCTCGAGTACGGCCACCGCCAGCCGGTCCATCTGCGCGTCGGTGTCGAAGGCGGTGCCCAGATGCAGGGTGCTGCTGGCCACGCCGGCATCGACATGCGATGCGATCAAGGCCTCGGCGTCATCGGGCGAATCGATGCGGCCCATCGCGTGCACCCCCAAGCCGGCCGCACGGATCGCCGGCCAGTCGGACCACGCCAGCACGCCGCCGATGCCGAGGGCGGGGAGCAGGGCGAGTTGGGCCGCGAGGCTCTCGCGGGCGCCGACGGAACCTGCAGGCAATCCCTGCAAGGTGGCCATCGCGATGAGCCGGTTCGGCCTCACGCCGCCGACCAGATCACGGGGTTCTTCGGCGAATCGGCCAGCGCGCCCGGGGCAATGCCGGGGCACCACTGGTCGCGGTCGTTCTGCTGGATCGGGTTGAGGGCCTCGAGCAGGTGCGTGTCGTCGGCCATGAAGATCACCGTCATCACCGAGCGCGGGCGATCCGAGCGGTTCGGCTCGGCGCGATGGAAGGTCCAGCCCAGGTGGAAGCTCACGTCACCGAGCGCAAAGGGCTCGCAGCGGTAGGGATGGCCGAGTGCCGCCATGTGCGCGGGGATGTCTTCTTCACTGGCGTCGGAAATGCCGAGGTCGCGCCCCTCAGGCACCACGTGGCTGCCGCTGTAGAAACCCAGCGGGCCCATCGCCATCGGCACGTCCTGCAGCGGAATCCACGCAGTGACGGTGCGGTCGCTCGCCAGCGGCCAGTAGTACTGGTCGGCGTGGGCCGGCGTGTGGCCGCCGTTCGGTTCCTTGTACAGCGACTGGTCGTGGTAGAGGCGCACGCCCTTGACGCCGAGCAGCTGCGCGGCCACACGCGCCAGCCTTTGGCCCATCACGAAGCGCCCGACCAGCGGGCTCTTCTCCCACAGGTTCATCACCTGCAGGAAGGCGCGGCCGTAGGTGTCGCGCTCGTCGAGCGAACGCTGTTCGGTGTTGAGGTCCAAGGTCAGCCGCGTGATCTCGCGGCCGATGGCGGCCAGTTCCTGCGGTGGCATCAGGCCGCGCAGGGTCACGTGGCCATCGCGTTCGAAGGCCACGCGGTCGGTGTTGGACATCGTTGCGGGTTCATCCAGCCAGTGCATCAGGCGTCTCCAAGGCCAAACCAGGCCGCACCCGGCGGCAGGTCGAGGGTGGTGGGGTGAGGGCTGGCGCCGCCGCTCCATTGCGTGCGGGCGTCGGCGCGCGGCATCGGCAAGGTCCGGGCGGTGCCGCCGAGGTTGAACACCGCATGCATCTCGCTGGTGCCCGCGCGGCGCACGAGGTGCAGCAGATCGTCATCGACGTGCGCGACCTTGAGATCGCCGGCGCGCAGCGCTGGATGCTGTTGGCGCAGGCGGATCAGCCGTCGCGTGGTGGCGAGCATCGAGTCCGCATGCGCCGATTGGCGATACACGGCCTTGGCCTGGTGGGCCGGCCACACCGGCAGCCATGGCTCGGCCGTGCTGAATCCGGCGTGGGTCGCTTCCGCGTCCCACGGCATCGGCGTGCGGCAGCCGTCGCGTCCCGTCACCAAGGGCCAATGGGCGATGCCGAAGGGGTCCTTCATCTGCTCGAAGGGCACCACCGCTTCGTCCAGCCCGAGTTCTTCCCCTTGGTAGAGGAAGACGGTGCCGCGCAGCGCCAGCAACAGGGCCATCCAGGTCTCGGGAGGTGTCTCCGTCGTGGACGCGCCCTCACCACCGCCCAGCCCGAAGTCGAAGGCCTTGCCCTGCGCGCCCGACCAGCGCGTGGCCACGCGCGGCACGTCGTGGTTCGAGAAGGCCCAGCTCGGCCAACCGCGGCGGGTCGTCCAGGCCTGAAGGCGCTCGGCGATCTCGCGCGGCGAGGGGCGCGGTCCGAGGAAAGCGAAGGAATAGGCGGTGTGCAGGCGGCGATCGCCCTCGGTGTACTCGGCCATGCGCGCGTCCCACGCGGCGCCGCCGATCTCGCCCACGGCCATGCGCTCGCCGTGGGCGTCCATCCGCGCGCGCAGGGCTTCGAGGAAGGGCAGGGTCTCGGGCTGGTCGGCGTTGTGGCGATGCTCCTGCATCAGCACCGGGCTCGCGCCGCGCCGCTCGGGCGGCAGCGGTGGGTTGTCGCGCAGCTGCCGGTCGTGGAAGTAGAGGTTCGCGGTATCGAGCCGGAAGCCGTCCACGCCGCGCGCCAGCCAGAAATCGGCGATGTCGAGGATGGCCGCCTGCACCTCAGGGTGGTGCAGGTTGAGGTCCGGCATGGTCGGCAGGAAGTTGTGCAGGTGGTACTGGCCGCGCCGCGGTTCCCAGCGCCACGCCGGGCCGCCCATCCAGCTCTGCCAGTTGTTCGGCGGGCTGCCGTCGGGGCGGGCGTCGGCCCACACGTACCAGTCGGCTTTCGGGTTGTCGCGCGAGGCGCGGCTTTCCTGGAACCAGGCGTGTTCGGCGGCGGTGTGGCTCCACACCTGGTCGATGATCACCTTGAGCCCGCGCGCATGCGCTTCTCGCAGCATCGTGTCGAGGTCATCGAGCGTGCCGAAGCGCGGATCGACGGCGCGGTAGTCGCTCACGTCGTAGCCGAAATCGCGGTCGGGCGTCGGGTAGAAAGGCCCCAGCCAAAGACCGTCCACGCCCAGCGAGGCGACGTGGTCGAGCCGTGCGACCAGGCCTCGCAGGTCGCCGATGCCGTCGCCATTGCCATCCGCGTAGCTGCGCAGATAGACCTGGTACAGCACGGCACCGCGCCACCACGGGGCGGCGTCAGCGATCGGGGTGGCGGGGGAGGCAGGCATCGGCAGCGGCATCGGGAAGACCGCGGAAGCATGGCCGGGCGCGGCGCCCCCTCGACGGCGCGGATTGACCGATACTGTGCCGATTCTGGCCTTCGGGACCGATCATGCGGCCTTCACGGGAACCCATTGCGCACGACATGGCGACCGCGCACGTGCTCGACGTGTCGCGCCCCCGTTTCGATGGGCCCTACCACCACCATGCCGCGCTGGAACTCACCTGGATCCGCGAGGGCGCCGGGGTTCGCGTGATCGACGGCCAGGTCATGCCGTTCGCTGCCGGTGACGTGGTGCTGGTGCCGCCCCAGGTGCCGCACGTGTGGTGGAGCCGCGGCGAGGGCGAGGTGGCCTCGGCCTGCGTGTTGCACTTGATGGTGCCCCCCGCCTTGGGCGCGTTGCCCGAGCTTCGCGGCGTGTCGGGATGGTTGGAGGAGGGGGCGCGACCCGCCCTGCTGGAAGGTGCGCTGCGCGCGAGCGTCGCCGCCGAACTGCAGGCCCTCTCCACCGTGGAGGGGCTGGAACGTCTCGGCCGGGCGCTGTCCTTGCTCGGCCGAATCGCGTCTTCGCCGGATGGCGTGGTGCGGCTTGCGCCGAGCGCGCGGCCGCCGTCGTCAGCGGACGACGATGCGCGGCTGGGGCGGGTGCTGGCGTGGATCCACCGGGAGTTCGCGCAGGCGCTGAGCGTCGAGGAAGGCGCCCGCCGATTGAGCGTCGCGCCGGCCTCGTTCAGTCGCGCGTTCCAGCGGCGCGTCGGCCGGCCCTTCTCGGTCTACGTCAATGATGTCCGCATCGCCGAAGCCTGCCTGCTGCTGCGACAGTCGTCGCGGTCGATCGCCGAAGTCGCGCGGCGATGCGGCTTTCCGACCTTGGGCCACTTCCATCGCCAGCTGGTGCGGCGCACCGGGCTGGGGCCGCGCGAGTACCGGAAGACCTTCGCCTAGAACCGCTCACCGACGGGCAAGTACCGCCACTGGCCCGGCGGCATGGCGCCCTCGGGCCCTTTGCCAAGGGCGATGCGGCCGATGCGCTGACGGCGGATGGTGGTGACGTCGAGGTTCACTTGCGCGCACATCGCGCGGATCTGCCCCGGCACCGCGCCCTTGATGGCGAAGCGCAGCGTCGTCTCGTTCTGCCAGCTCACCTTGCAAGGCGGCAGTTCGCGGCCCTCGAAGGTGAGGCCCTGTGCCAGTTTGTGCAGGCCGTAGGGCGCGAGGCGGCCTTCCACGCCCACCAGCAGCTCCTGCTCGATCGTCGCGAGGTCTTCGGTGAGGCGGCGCCACACGCGGCCGTCCTGCGTCAGCACGATCAGCCCGCTGGCCTCCGCTTCGAGCGGCACCATCGGGGTGAGGCGCTCGAAATGACGTTGCAGCACGCGCTGCTCGTGCGGATCGTCGGTCCAGCGGGTGTCGGGCGCGATGCCCATGGCCGCGCTGCCGATGCCGTTGAACGCATCGAAGCCGGCCGGCTTGTGGAAGATCAGGGTGGCCGGCTCGACCGGCTTCTTGCGGGCTTCGGGGTCGAGGGCCACGACCTCGTCGGTGATGCGCAACTGCGGCGTTTCCACCATTACGCCATCGACGCTGACCCAGCCGTTGCGGATGTAGGCCTCGGCTTCGGCACGGGTGCAGCCGGTGAGTTCGGCCACGCGGCGTGCCAGACGGATGGGTTCGCTCATGCGGGCAGTGTAGCGGGCTCACACTGTTCCGGCCGAAAGCGGCGACAATGGTGCCCTTGCGCGGCACGCCGTGCGTTCGAGGCCCCGTCGCCGAGTGAGAACCCCCGAGAGCCTGCAGGTGCTGATCGATGACGGTGTCATCGATGAAGTCCTGCGCCCGCTGAAGAGCGGCAAGGAAGCGGCCGTGTACGTGGTGCGCAGCGGCGACGACGTGCGCTGCGCGAAGGTCTACAAGGACATGGCGCAGCGCAGTTTCCAGAAGCGCGTGCAGTACCAGGAAGGCCGCAAGAGCCGCGGCAGCCGCGAAGCGCGGGCCATGGGCAAGGCGACGAACTTCGGCCGAAAGCAGCAGGAAGAGGCCTGGAAGAACGCCGAGGTCGACGCGCTCTACCAGCTGCGCGATGCCGGCGTTCGCGTGCCCGAGCCCTATGGGTTCTTCCACGGCGTGCTGGTGATGGAGCTGGTGACCGACGCCGAGGGCTTCAGCGCCCCGCGCCTCGGCGAGGTCGAACTGGATCCCGACACCGCCCGTGCCTACCACGCGGCGCTCGTCCGCGAAGTGGTGCGCATGCTGTGCTGCGGCCTGATCCACGGCGACCTCTCGGCCTACAACGTGCTGGTCGGGCCGGAAGGCCCGGTGGTGATCGATTTCCCGCAGGTGGTCAGCGCCGCCGGCAACAACAACGCGCGCACCATGCTGCTGCGTGACGTCAACAACCTCACGGCCACCTTGGGCCGCTTCGCGCCGGAGCTGCTCGACACGTGGTACGGCGAGGAGATGTGGGCCTTGTTCGAAGCCGGCGAGCTGTTGCCCGACACGCCGCTGACCGGCGAGTGGACCCCGGACGAGTCCGAAGTGGATCTCGACAGCGTGCGTCAGGCCATCAACGACGCCCGCGAGGAGGCGATCATCCGCCAGCAGGGCCGCGAGGCCGCCGAAGCCGAGGATTGAGGGCACGATGATGACCACCACCGCGCGGACGACCGACCCCCACTTCACCCTCGCCACCATCGCCCGCTGGCGGCTTGCGCTATGGACCGTCGCGGCCGCGCTGCTCGCCGCGCCTTGGGTGGCCATGCGCTTCACCGATGAGGTGCGTTGGGACGCTCTGGATTTCATCGCGTTCGGCGCGATGCTTTTCGTGGCCGGCAGCGTCGTGGAAGTCGTCGTGCGCTTGAGTCGCCGCCGCGCCATCGTGCTCGGGGCGGTGGCGTTCATCGGTGCGCTATTCCTGCTCGTCTGGGCGCAACTCGCGGTGGGGGTTTGGTCGTGAGCACCGTGCTCTGGGCGAACCTCTGGGTCGACGGCCTTGTCGAATGCGAGTCCGAAGATCGTGCCGCGCTGTACGCGCACGCCAAGGCGCTCGACGCGTTGACCCGCAAGCTGGGCTTGCCGTCCTTCCTCGCGCTGTGCGACACGACGGACGTCCGCTTCAACCTCGACGAGTTCGACCTGCCGGAAGGCATGACATCGACGGACCAAGTCATGGCCCGCGACGGCGTGTGGCTGCCCCTCGCCGACGCGCTCGCGATGCTGGAGGGACTGCTCGCCCACGTGGTCGAGCGCGAGGTTCGTTTCGGCTGGCTGCGCAATGCACACGGCGAGGTCGTCGCGGAACTCCGCGCCGTCATCGCCTTCGCCCGGGCTGCCGAGGGGCGCGCGCAGAAGTTCAACTTCGGCATCGTCACCTAGGCGCCTGGGGGAGGGGAGTCGCTAGACTCCAGCGCTTCGAACCCGGAGTCCCCGCCATGACGAACGCCCCTTATCCCATTGGCACGCCCGGACAGCTCTGGGGGGACCCCGAGCTCGCCGCGTGGCGCGCACGCCAGCGCGTGCAGCGCCGCTACGCCGAGGACGTGCTGCCGCGCATCGACGCGCTGAGGGGCATCTACGATGTGGGCGAGTACGGCCGCGTGGTGTCGGAAGGCGAGACTTTCCCGCTGTTCGCCGTACGCAGCCGCGATTGGAGCGACGCGCGGCCCACCGTGCTGGTCACCGGCGGCGTGCATGGCTACGAAACCAGCGGCGTCTTCGGCGCACTGGCGTTCCTCGAGCGCCATGGCGCGGCCTATGCGGGCCGCGTGAACCTGCTCGTGGCCCCCTGCATCAGCCCTTGGGCCTACGAGCGCGTGCAGCGCTGGAACGCCGAAGCCATCGACCCCAATCGGAATTTCCGCAGTGGTAGCCCCTGCGCGGAATCGGCGGCGCTGGTCGCGCTGGTGGCCCCGCTGCAGGGCCACATCCGCCTCCATATCGACCTGCATGAGACCACGGACAGCGACGAGAACGAGTTCCGCCCGGCGCTGGCTGCGCGCGACGGCAAGCCGTTCTCGCCCGGCGAGATCCCCGACGGGTTCTACCTCGTCGGTGACACGCCGAACCCGCAGCTCGACTTCCAGCGCCATGTCATCGATGCGGTGGCGAAGGTGACGCACATCGCGCCCGCGGATGCGAAGGGGCAGATCATCGGCTCGGACGTGGTCTCGCCGGGCGTCATCCTCTATCCGTTCCGGACGCTGGGCCTGTGCCCCGGCCTGACCGACGCCCGCTACACCACCACCACCGAGGTCTACCCCGACAGCTCGCGGGCAACGCCGGAACAGTGCGTGGACGCGCAGGTGGCGGCGGTGGTGGCGGCGATCGACTACGTGCTGCAGGCCAAGGACTGAGGGAAGGCCCATGGATCGGAAAGGGAAAGCCGTCGAGTCAGGAAGGAGCGCGCGTTTGTCGATGCTGCTGCCCGCCGTGGTCCTCGTTGCAACCTTGGGCCTGGGCATCGCGGCGTCGTTGCGCTTCACGTCGCCCCCCGAGGTCCCGAGTCCGGGAACGCCCGAAACCTCCGCGGCCATCGAGGTCGTTCCTCCGCCGGCGGTCGAGCCCATGAGCGACCGTTCCGCTCCGGCAGCCGTCCCGGCAGTGGCTGCCGCGCCTGTCGTTCCGGCACCCGTCGTCGTGGTGCCCGAGGTGGTCGTGCCCGAGGGGCGGGCGGGTTTGGTCGAGGCGCTGCGTCGCGGCGAGTTGCGGCCGGGCTCGCGCGCCGACGTCGAGCGTTGGATCGCGGCGGCGCGATCCTCGGGACAATCCATCGACCCCGAACGCCTGTTCGGCGCGGCGATGGATGTCTTCGTCATCGAAGGGGACTTCAGGGTGCCGGGGCAACTCAGCGGCGCCCATGCGGTGATCTTCGTGCTCGAGGCCGGGAAGCCGTTTCCACGCGGCGATCTCGGACACTCCCTGGTCTTGGACGTGTCGTCCGGAAGCTGCGTCGGCCTGACCTGCCGGATGATGCTGTCGCCCTAGGCCGAGCGCCGGTGCGCGCCTGGCCGTGATGCCTCACGGCCCGGCGAGCGGTTCCACGAGGCGTGGCCCTTCGTTCCGCGGGTTCCCCACCGCCGGGCCCACCGCGTGCCATCGCAGGGTCGGCCGAGGGGCGGACGCCAGCACGGTGCCCAGCACGTCCGCGGGCGCATCGAGCCAATCGCCGAACTGGGACGGCTGCAGCATCAGCGGGCGACGGTGGTGCAAGGCAGCGAGTTCGCCCTCGGCGGCCTCGGTGACGATGCTGAAACTCAGCAGCGGCGCGCCGTCCGGGGCGTTCCAGCGGTCCCACAGCCCGGCGAACATCAGCAGCGGGGCGTCGCCCGCTTGCAGGTAGAACGGCCGCTTTTGGCCTTGCGCGTCGGTCACCCACTCGTAGTAGCCGTTCGCGGGCACGAGGCACCGCCGTCGCTGCCACGGGCCGCGGAAGGCGGGTTTCTCCGCCGCGGTTTCGATGCGGGCGTTGATCGTCGAGAAACCGCCCTTGGCGTCGGGCGCCCAGTGCGGCACCAGCCCCCAGCGCATCGCGCCGGCCTTGGCACCGCCGCAGCCGTCGCTGGCGACCACCCAGGCCGACGTGGACGGCGCGATGTTCCATCGCGGCTCGAGTGGCGCCTCGGGCGTGGCCAGCCCCAAGGGCTGGCTGAACGCCCACACCTCCGCCCACGGCGCGAGCTGGGTGAATCGACCACACACGGGCAGGAGCCTCCAGGCGAAGGGGCAGCGGGCCTCATTCTGCAACGCGGCGCGGGCATCGTTTCGCGCATTGAACACGAGCGGTTCCGCAGGCTCTTCCCATGCGACGTCTTTCCCCTGCCTCCCGAGCCGCGCTCGCGGCCTTCCTTTCCTGCGTCCTGCTGTCCGCCTGCGGCGACGGGGCCGCCCCCGCCAGCGCGGCGTCGCGAGCGGGTTCCGACGACGGCGAAGCGCGCAGCGCACCGGTGCGCGCCTACACGGTGGCGCCGCGCACGCTCGATCGCAGCGTGCTGGTGGCCGGCACCGTGGAGCCGCTGCGCAGCATCCAGCTGGCCGCGCGGACCGACGGGGTGGTCGCCGAGGTCGCCGTCGAAGCCGGGGATCGGGTCCGCGCCGGGCAGCGCCTCGCCCGCATCGATGTCAGCGAGCAGCAGGCCGAACTGGCCCGCGCCGAAGCGTCGCTGCGCGAGGCCCGCTCGAACCTCGAGCGCCTGGAGGCCCTGCGCGAACGCCGATTCGTCGATGCGGCCAGCGCGCTCAGCGCGCGTGCGGCGCTGGAAGTGGCCGAGAGCGACGTCGAGCTGTGGCGGACGCGCGTCGCCTTCGGGGCGATCGAGGCGAGCATCGATGGCGTGGTGATCGCCCGCCTGATCGAGCCGGGCGCGGCCGTGGGCCGGCTGGCGCCCGCGTTCGAGTTGGCCGACCTCGACCGGCTGGTGCTGCGCGTCGGTGTCTCCGAGCTCGATGCCGCCGGCATCCGTCCGGGCGTGGCGGTGGACGTGGCCATCGATGCGCTGGGCGGCGAGACCGTCGCGGCGCAGGTGCGTCGGGTCTTTCCCTCGGCGGATCCGACGAGCCGGCTGGTGACGGTCGAACTGGATCTGCCCGAGGCCCACGCCAAGGGCGTGCGGCCCGGCTTCCTCGCACGGGCGCGCTTCGCCATCGAGTCGCGCGAGGGCGTGCTCGCCGTGCCGGCCGCGGCGGTGGGCTTGGGCGAGCAGAGTTTCGTCATGGTGATTGGCGAGGACGGCGCGCTCGAACGCCGCGAGGTCGCCACCGGCGTGGTGCGCGGCGAATGGCGCGAGATCACCGACGGGTTGCGTGCTGGCGAGACCATCGTCGCCACCAGCCCGCTCGACCTCGCGGCCGGCGACCGCGTGCGCGTGGTTGAGACGGTCGGAGGCGAGGCGTGAGCGCTGGCGGTTCGCTCCGCGAGGAGGCCGCGCGGCGCTATCGCGGGCTGACCCACGCGGCCATCCGCCGGCCGATCGGCACGGCTGCCATCACCAGCGTCGTCCTGGTGCTGGGCCTGTTCTTCGCCACCCGCCTGCCGGTCGACCTGCTGCCCGAGGTGGTCTACCCGCTGATCCGCGTCGATGTGTCCTACCCGGGCGTGGCGCCCGAGGTGATGGAGGAGCAGGTCACGCGCCCACTGGAGCGCCAGTTGGCCTCCACGGAAGGCCTGACGCTGATGGCCAGCGAGGCGGAAGAGGGCATGACCGACGTCAGCCTGCTGTTCCGCTACGGCACCGACCTCGATGTCGCCCTGCAGGATGCGGCGAGGCTGCTGGAGCGCGCGCGTGGCCAGCTGCCCGACGACATCGAGCCGCCGCGCCTGTCGAAGTTCGACCCCGGCGCCCAGCCGATCTTCGAAGCCGGCTTTTCCTCCGATCGGCGCAGCGCGCGCGAGGTGCGCGACTGGCTGGACAACCGGCTGGCCCCGCAGCTGCAGTCGATCCCCGGCGTGTCGGGCGTGCTCAGCGTCGGCGGCCAAGAGCGCGAAGTCGAGGTGGTGGTCGACCAGCAGCGCTTGCGCGCCTACGGCCTGAGCCTCGCCGACGTGTCGGCCCAGCTCGCGGCGGAGAACCAGAACGTCTCCGCGGGCAACATCACCTCGAGCAGCCTCGACGTGCGCGCGCGCACCGAGGGGCGCTTCCGCTCCGCCGACGACATCGCGGCGGTGCTGCTGCGCATCCCCGGCAGCGACCAGCGCATCCGCCTCGACGAGGTGGCCGAGGTGCGCGATGGCTTCCGCGAGCAGCGCGTGTTCGTCCGCCTCGACGGCGAGGCCGCCACCCAGCTGTCGGTGTTCAAGCAGCCGGACGCCAATACGGTGCAGGTCGTCGACGAGGTGCAGGCGCGTTTCGATTCGCTGCGCGCCTCGGGCTTCATCCCCGAGGACATCGTCTTCAGCACGACGCGCGACGGCGCCTACTTCGTGCGCGGCTCGGTCGAATCGGTGGCGTCGGCGGCGATCATGGGCGGGGTGCTGGCGATGCTGGTCGTGCTGTTCTTCCTTGGCAGCGTCCGCGGCAGCGTTGTGATCGGTCTGGCGATTCCGCTGTCGATCATGGCGACCTTCGCCTTGATGGGCGCGGCGGGCCTGAGCCTCAACGTGATGAGCCTCGGCGGCCTGGCGCTCGGCATCGGCCTGCTGCTCGACAACGCCATCGTGATGCTCGAGAACATCGAGCGGCATCGGAGCGAGCGGGGCGAAGACCCGGAGCAGGCGGCCCATGCGGCCGCCGACGAAGTGATTTCGGCGGTCACCGCCGGCACGCTGACGAACCTCGCCGCCGTGCTGCCCTTCCTGTTCATCACCGGGCTGGCGACGCTGGTGTTCCGCGAGTTGCTGGTCACCATCTCGTTCGCGGTGGTCGCCTCGCTGGCGGTGGCGCTGACCCTGGTGCCGATGCTGGCCGCGCAAATGGCCAAGCTGCGTTTCACGTCCGGCTTTGATCGCAGCCTGCCGTACCGGGGGTTCAGTCGCGGCATGGCCGCCGTGACCGACGGCTATCGGCGCCTGTTGGGCGCATTGCTGCCGCATCGCGGTTGGGTGCTGGTCGCGGCCTTCGCCACCGTCCTCGCCGTCCTGCCGCTGGGTTCGCGCCTGGGCAGCGAATTCCTGCCGCAGCTCGACGACGGCAGCCTCAACGTGCGCCTCGCCCTGCCGGCCGGCACCACGCCGGAGCAAACCGACCGTGCGACCCGGCAGGTCGAAGCCGCCCTGCGCGACCTGCCGCACGTGTCGAGCGTTTTCACCGTCTCCGGCGGCAACGTCTGGGGCGGCACGCTGTCGGAGCGGGCCGGCCGCGGCTGGCTGGCCATCCAGCTCGAGGACGCGGCCGTGCGGCCGGACTGGCCGATCGGTCGCTGGGCGCGCGAAGCCCAGCGCCGCGTCGAATCGCTGGACATCGCCGGCGCCGATATCGCCGTGCGCACCAACGGCATCCGCGGCCTGAACTTCGGGCTGTCGGGCAACGACGTCGAGATCAAGGTGCTGGGCGAGGACCTGCCGACGCTGCAGCGACTGGCGCGCGAGATCATCCGCGCCGTCGAGGGCATCCCCGGACTCGAGGCCGTGGAGATGGACGACGAGGACCGAACGCCGGCGCTGCAGATCGAGGTGGATCGCGAGCGCGCGGCGGCGCTCGGACTCGACGTCCGCGCCGTGGCGCAGGCGCTGCGCCAGGCCGTGACCGGCACGGTGCCGACCCGCTACAGCACCGGCGTCAACGAGTACGACGTGCGCGTGCGCCTGCCGCGCGAGGAGGTCGAGAACCTCGACCGGCTCGGCGAAGTCATCGTGGCCAACGGCGCGAATGGCCCGATCCAGGCCCGGCAGGTCGCGCGCTTCACCTTGGGCGAGGGCCCGGCCGAGATCGGCCGCGAGAACCAGCTGCGCATCCAGCGCATCGTCGGCGCGTTCAACACGTCGGAGAGCGATGTCGGCACGATCATGGCGGAAGTGCAGCGCCGCATCGCGACGGTCGAGATGCCCGAGCAGTACGGCGTGGCGCTCGGTGGCCAGTTCGAGAGCGTGCAGGAGACCGAGCGCGAGATGAACATCGTCATCGTGCTCGCCGTATTCCTGGTGTTCGTGGTGCTCGTGGTGCAGTACGAGCAGCTCACCAATCCGCTGGTGATCATGACGGCCGCGCCGCTCGCCTTGGGGGGCGCGCTCGTCGCGCTGTGGATGGCTGGCACGCCGCTTTCGGCGCCGGTATTCCTTGGCGCGGTATTGCTCATCGGCATCGTGGTGAACAACGCGATCCTGCTCGTCGAATACGTCGAGCAGGACGTCGCACGCGGCGTGCCGGCGGAGGTGGCGGTGGTGGAGGCGGGGGTCGTCCGCCTGCGGCCGATCCTGATGACGACGCTTACCACGGTGGTCGGCATGCTGCCGTTGGCGATGGGCCTGGATGCCGGCGGCAAGCTGATGCAGCCGCTGGCCGTGGCGGTGGTCGGCGGCCTGATGTCGTCGATGCTGCTGACGCTGGTCGTGGTGCCCTGCCTGTACCTCGTCGCCCAGCCGCTGGCCCGTCGCCTCATCGACGCGCTGACGGTCCGCAGGCCGGCGGCCGCGCGCTAGCATCCGGGGCATGCCCCGAGCGAACCGCGACACCGCCGCCTTTCCATTCGCCGATCGCGCCATCGCCCCCTGGCGGTCGATGGCCTGCGTCTCGGTGCTGTTGCTGTCCGCCTGTGCCAGCACGCCGCCGCGCCCTTCGCCGGCCGCAGTGCGCGCCAGCGTCGCCGCGAAGATCCCCGCGGACGTCGCCGACCGCGAGGGTTGGGCGACCGACATCCAGGTGGCGTTCGACGCGCAGGGCATCACGGCGAATCCCGAGAACATCTGCGCGACGCTGGCGGTGTTGGAGCAGGAGTCGGGATACGTGGCCGACCCCGCCGTCCCGAACCTCGGCCGCATCGCCCGCGAGGAGTTGGAGCGCCGCGCGAACGCCAAGCTCATCCCAGACCTCGCGTTGGACGCCGCGCTGCGGATCCGCTCGACCGACGGTCGGCCCTATGCCGACCGGCTCGCGAGCGTGCGGACCGAACGCGAGCTGAGCCTCGTCTACGAGGACCTCGTCGGTCGCGTTCCCTTGGGCGCGCGCCTGTTCGAAGACTGGAACCCGGTGCAGACCGGCGGCCCCATGCAGGTGTCGATTCCGTTCGCCGAGGCGAACGCGCGCGGCTACCCGTACCCGGTCGAGCACTCGATCCGCCGCGAGGTGTTCACCCGCCGCGGGGGGATGTATTTCGGCATCAAGCACCTGCTCGGATACGAGACGCCGTACACCCGCAAGGTGCACCGCTTCGCCGACTACAACGCCGGGCATTACGCCAGCCGCAATGCGGCCTTCCAGAACGCCGTGGCGGTGGCGACGGAGCGCCGCATCGCGCTCGACGGCGATGTGTTGAATCCCGGCGCACCGCTCGATCGCCCCGGCGAGACCGAAGCCGCGCTGCGCACGCTGTCAAACGCCCTTGGCATGGACGCTCGCGCCATTCGCGAGGCTTTGGCGGGTGCCGACCGGCTTGAGTTCAACGACAGCGCGCTGTTCCGCCGCGTGTTCGAGATCGCCGAGGCGCGTGCCGGGCAGCCGCTTCCGCGCGAAAGGATTCCCGGCATCCGCTTGGAGAGCCCGAAGATCACCCGCGAGCTCACCACGGCATGGTTCGCGACGCGGGTCGACGGGCGCTATCGGGCCTGCCTGGCTCGCCGCACGGCCGATCGCTGAATCGCGCCCGGCAGGAGCCTGCCGGGCGCGGTACGTGCCTTACTGCGACAGCGAGCGGTGCGCGCCCTGGATCAGGTTGCGGGCGGTGCGCGCCACGCGGTTCTGGCTGAGGTCCGCGCTCCGCACGCCCGCGGTCCGCGGCCCGGCGGGCGGCGCGGCGATGGCCGGCAGGCCCTTGGCCTTGAGAGCCTCGTTAAGGGCCGGCAGACGCTCCGCCATCAGCTTGGCGAAGTCGGCGTCGATCGCGGTGTAGTCGGCGCGCAGCACCTCGATGCGCGCCAGCTGGTTGTCGCCGGGCCGGCCCTCGTAGCCCATCAAGGCGCCGTAGAGCTCGTCGGTGTGCTCGCGCAGGCGCACTTCGCCGGTGATCGCGCCGCCCTCGGTGGTGGCGACGATGCGCTTGCGGATGACTTCCGCGTCGGCCACGTAGGCTTCGAGGTCGCGACGCAGGGCATCGCCTTCGGGCAGCGACGCACCGATCTGGCCCGCCATGCCGGCCGTGCCCGCGATGCGGTCCATCAGGCCGCTCATGTCACCGAACAGCGCGTGCACGCGCATGGCCGCATCGAACTGCACGCGGCGATCGTCCACCGAGTAGCTGGCGCGCCGGTCGAGGCCGATCTGCAGCGGTGCCTCGTACACGTTCTCGCCCTTGGTGAGGCGCACGGTGTAAGTGCCCGGCAGGACGCGCGGGCCCTGCGAGGCATTGAAGGCGGCCTGCGCCCCTTTCGGCACGCGCGGCGGCGGCACGCGCATCGACCAGGTGACGCGGTTGATGCCGCGACGCTTGCTGGCGGGGATGGTGTCCACCACGGTGCCGGCCGCGTCGAGGATCTCGATCTTGATCGGCCCGAACAGGTGGCGCGTCGGCTGGTAGTAGGTGATGACCGCGCCCGAAGGCGCACTCGGCCCAGCGAACACGGCATCGCCCGAGGACCAGCCGCCGACGCCGGCCATGCGCTGTTGCACCGGGCGCGAGGCGAGGAAGGCGCCCTGGCTGGCCAGGGTGGCGTCGTCGAGGGAGCGCAGCGGCGAAATGTCGTCGATGATCCAGAGGCCGCGGCCGTGCGTGCCCAGCACGAGGTCGTTCTCGCGGTCCTGCACGGCGATGTCGCGCACCGCCACGCTCGGGAAATCGCCGCCCTTGAACTCGGCCCAGCGCTGGCCGCCGTCGTTGCTGATCCACAGGCCCTTCTCGGTGCCGAGGAACAGCAGGTCCGGATCGACCGGGTCTTCCTTGATCACGTGGGCGTAGCCGCGGATGCCGTCATCGCTGCCGCCGATGCGTGCCCAGGTGCGGCCGTGGTCGCGGGTGACGAACACGTGCGCGTCCATGTCGCCCCACATGTGGCGGTCGACCGTGACGTAGGCGGTGGCGGCGTCGTGGCGGCTGGCCTCCACCCAGGAGATCCAGTTCCCGACCGGAAGGCCGCGCAGGTTTCGCGTGACATTGGTCCAGGTCTTGCCGTCGTCGCGCGTGACCTGGACGTTGCCGTCGTCGGTGCCCACCCAGATGGTGTTCGCGTCCCGCGGCGACTCGCTGATCGAGAAGATCGTGGTGTGCATCTCGGCCGACGAGTTGTCGACGGTGATGCCGCCCGACAGCTCCTGCTGCTGCTTCTTCGGGTCGTTGGTGGTCAGGTCCGGCGAGATCCGCTGCCAGCTCTGGCCGCGGTCGCGGGTGCGGAACAGGACCTGCGCGCCGAGATAGAGCGTGCCTTTGTTCGTCGCCGAGAGGTGCATCGGCGAGTTCCAGTTGAAGCGCAGCTTCTCGCCGGCGTCGGCCTTCGGCTGGATGTCGCGGGCCAGGCGCGTTTCGCGGTCGAAGACGGTGATGTTGCCGCCCTGGTACTCGGCGTAGACGTAGCGCGGGTCGGCGTTGTCGGGCAGCACCCAGAAGCCGTCGCCGCCGTAGATGTTGTTCCAGCGGTCATTGGTGACGCCGCCGGGGTAGCTCGAATCGCCGATCCACGAGCTGTTGTCCTGCAGGCCGCCGTACACCTGGTAGGGGTCCTGCTGGTCGACGGCCACGCGGTAGAACTGCGAGATCGGCAGGTTGTCCGCCTTCCACCAGCGCGAGCCGCCGTCGTAGCTGTACCACATGCCGCCATCGTCACCCATGATGACGTGCTGCGGGTTGGTCGGGTTCACCCAGACATCGTGCGAGTCGGCGTGGGTCGAGCCGGCGCTGTCGGAGAAGCTCTTGCCGCCGTCGGTGCTGACGATCAGCCGGAGGTTGGTCTTGAAGACGCGGTCGGCATTGGTCGGGTCGACGATGAGGTTGGCGAAGTAGAACGGGCGCCACACCATCATCTGGCTCTTGTCGCGCTGCTCCCACGTGGCGCCGCCGTCCTCGGAGGCGTACAGCGCCGAATCCACGCCTTCGATGAAGGCGTAGACGCGCTTCGGATCGGAGGGCGCGATCTCGACTTCGACGCGGCCGTAAGGCTTCGCCGGCAACCCGTTGCTGCCCGCGGCCAGTTCGCGCCACGTGCTGCCGCCGTCGGTGGAGCGGAAGAGACCGCTGCCCGAGTTGGCGGTCGGGCCTTCGCCGCCGGAGCGGAAGGTCCAGCCCTGGCGACGGAAGTCCCAGGTGCCCGCGAACATCACGTCCGGATTCGTCGGGTCCATCGTGACGCCCGAGCAGCCGGTCGAGAGGTTCGGGCCCTTCAGCACCAGCTGCCAGGTCGCGCCGCCGTCGCGGGTGCGGTAGAGGCCGCGGTCCGGGGAATCGCTCCAGAGCTTGCCCGGGGCGCAGACGTAGACGGTGTTGCCGTCCTTGGGGTGCACGAGGATCTTGGTGATGCGCTCGCTGTTCGGCAGGCCGAGGTACTCCCAGGTGCTGCCGCCGTCGCGCGTGCGGTACACGCCGTTGCCGATCGACACCGAGTTGCGCGTCCAGCTCTCGCCGGTGCCCACCCACAGGGTTTCGGGATCATTCGGATCGAGCGCGAGCGCGCCGATCGACTGCACGGGCTGCTTGTCGAAGATGGGCTCGTAGGTCGTGCCGCTGTCTTCGGACTTCCAGATGCCGCCCGAGGCGGCGCCGGCGTAGATGGTGACCTTGCCGCCGTCGTTGTGCGCGGCGATCGCCGAGATGCGGCCGCTCATGGTGGCCGAGCCGATGTTGCGGGCCCCGAGGCCCGAAATGGTGGCGCTGTCGAAGCGCACGGCGGGGGCGTCGGCGGCGAAGGCGGTGCCGCCGGCGGCGAGGACGATGGCCGCGACGAGGGAATGGGTCTTCATGATCGTGTCCTCGCTCAGCGGGTGGGGAAGGCGAACTGGGCGGGGTCGATCTCGACGCCAGCGTCGATCGACTCGATCTCGATCTTCTGCGACTTCGGACCGCCCTTCGGGCCGGATTCCATCGAGAACGGCAAGTACACGCCGTTGACGCGCTCGTAGTTGCCGACGTCGGTCTCCTGCTCCTGCTTCACGCCCCGCACTGTCGTTTGCACGAGCGAGCGGATTTCGAGGAAGTAGTCGGGGTCGAAGTACATCGTTTGCACGATGCCGTTCTTCATCGTCACCTTGAGCTTGTGCGCTTCGGTGCCGTCGACGTCCTCGGTGCCTTGGTACTCGACTTTGTGGCCCTTGGCCTGCCAGTCCACGAGGGGCCCGTCGAGGTCGGCGCAGTACTCCAGCGATTTCGCGTCGTCGGCGGACATGCGCTCCGGGTCGCGGCGGCCCTGGAAGGGCGAGATGTTCCAGCCCGTCGTGCCGTCGTAGGCGGTGATGGCGGTGAGGCCCTGCAGCGAGATTTCGCTGCGGCAACCGGCGCCGGCGCGCACGAGGTTGAGGTAGGCCAGCTCGATCGAGAAATCGCCTTCGGCGAAGACCATGCGACCTGTGGCGCGAATGGCGTCGATGGCTTGGATCTTCTCCAACCCGCCGCGCGCCTCGATGTTCTTCGCGATGAGCTCTTCGGCGCTCATCGCCGAAGCCGCGGATGCCGCCGCCAGGCAGAGCCCGGCCGCGAACAGGTTCAGGATCTTCATCATGTGTCCTCCCCAGGACGCGGCGCGGGTGGCCGCAATTGACTTGCTCTTCACCGATGGCAGTCTAGGCCCCGGCCGGGGGGTGCCCATAGGCCGGAAGTCACGCCGGGCCATCGGGCCTCGGGGCGGACAGGCCAACAGGGGGAAGGGCCGTGGAATGGATCATCGTGTCGGCCTGTGCCTTGCTGGCCTCGGCGCTCACGCTGTTCTCAGGCTTCGGGCTCGGCACCCTGCTGATGCCGGTGGTGGCGCTGTTCTTTCCCTTGGAGGTGGCGGTGGCCCTCACCGCCGTCGTGCACCTCGCCAACAACGTGTTCAAGGCGGCGCTGCTGGGGCGGCACGCGGACCGTTCGGTGCTGCTCGTGTTTGGTCTGCCGTCGCTGCTCGCGGCGTTCGTCGGCGCGTGGGTCCTGACCGCGCTTGCGGACCTGCCGCCGCTGTTGAGCTACCGGCTGTTCGATGCCGAGCAGGCCGTGCATCCGGTGAAGCTGGCCATCGGCAGCCTGATCCTCGTGTTCGCCGCGCTGGAGATGTCGCCGCGCTTCGCCAAGCTGAGCGTGCCGAAGCGCTTCCTGCCCCTGGGCGGGCTGCTGAGCGGTTTTTTCGGCGGGCTCTCCGGCCACCAGGGCGCGCTTCGCAGCCTGTTCCTCGTCAAGGCGGGCTTGGGCAAGGAGGCCTACCTCGGAACCGGTGTGATGGTGGCCCTGGCTGTCGACCTGAGCCGCCTCGGCGTCTACGCCACCGCCATGGCCGAACAGGCCGCCGCGATCGACTGGGGGCTGGCCGCGAGCGCCTCGGTGGCGGCCTTCGCCGGGGCCTTCGTCGGCACCCGGCTCATGCACAAGGTGACGCTGGTCGGCGTGCAGCGCCTCGTGGCCGCGCTGCTGTTCGTGGTGGGCCTCGGCCTGGTCAGCGGCCTGCTGTGAGGCCGCGGGGTAGGGCTCAGCGCCCTTGCCAGAGCAGCTGCAGGCCGATCGAGCGCTCCGGCGCCAGCGCGGACAGCACGTCGGCAGTGGCGAAGTAGCGCTGGTCGAGCGCATTGCGCACAAATACGCGCACTTCGAGATCGTCGCGCAAGCGGTAACTTGCATCGAGGTCGAGGGTGTCGACGGCGCTGCGCGCCACCTCCTCGAAGCCCGGGCGGCGCATCCGTGAGCGATGCGCGTAGCGAAGGGCGACGGCGTGGCGTTCGCCCTCGTGCCGGGCCTCGAAGGCGAGGTCTGGCGGGCCGATGCCATACAGCGGCAGCCCGGTTCGGCGGTCCTCGCCGCGCGTGTACGCCGCGCTGCCGCGCAGGGACCACGACGGGCCGAGGCGGACGTCGACGTCGGATTCAGCGCCGTAAAGCCGGGCTTCGCCGATGTTCACGTAGCCGTTGAGGTCGCCCTGCAAGCGGGCCAGCTGGATCAGGTCGTCCACGCCCATCCGCCACACATGCGTCGAGCCGCTCCAGCGACCGTCGTTCCACTGGAGGCCGACATCGATCCCCAGGGAATGCTCCGAGCCGAGGTTCGGATTGCCGGCGATGTCGCCCTGTGCGGTCACGCCGCTGAAGTAGCGTTCCTCCAGCGTCGGGAAGCGATAACCGGAGGACAGGTTGAACGTCCACCGCGTGCCCGCTGTCGGTTGCCAGACCGCACCGGCGGTGAACGCCGCATCGCGGTCGTCGGCATCGGCGCCACGCTGGCGCTGGGTGACGCGCGTTCCTCGGGCGCCCAGTTCGATGTCCAGCGTGCTGGTCGGCGTCCAGTCCGCGATCGCGAACAGCGACAGGTTCGACTCCCGCGCGTCCTTCAGGCTGTCGGTGCGGTTGGCGAGCGTTCCACGGGCGTCGAAGCCGTCCACGTCGCGGCGGCCGAGGTACTCCAGGCCGACGTTGTAGTCGACGCTCCCTGCCGCGAAGCGTCGTTGCAGCGTCGCGCCGAAGTCGGTGCCCTCGATCGAGGCGAAGGTGTCGGGGCTGCCTGGCCGCTGGTTGAGCGTGTCCAGGCGCTGGGCGTGCCCGCGCAGGCCGAACTCGACCCCGTTGGCGTGGCGCAGACGCAGGCGTCCGAGGGTGTGGCGGTCGATGGGGTAGAGGGTGCTCCGCGCAGGGAATCGGCTGTTCGACTTGCCGATGTCGGTGCTGCGCGAGGGCATCAGCATCGCGTCGACGTCGAGTTCGCCGGCACGTCCGCGGACCTGGAGCACGGCCGAATCGCGCTGGTAAGCCGTGTTCAGGGGCGCACCGTCGGGGGCTTCGGTATTGCCGGCCTCGTGGCGCGCCACCGCCAGCGAGAAGGCAGGGCCGCCGGTGGCGGCCATCACCAGTTGTTCGTTGCCGCCGCTGGCGAAGCGGGCGGCCAGGGCCGGGCCATCGAACCATCGCGGCTCGAGCGACACGGCACCGCCGAGCGCGCCCGGGCCGAAGTGCGTGACCGCCGGGCCGCGGGTCACCGAGACATCGCCGAGCAGCAGCGGATCGAGGAAGGACAGCGGGACGCCAGCGCGCCGTTGCGCCGTGATCGGCATGCCGCCGACGAGGGTCAGGATGGCGTTCCCTCCGTTGCCTCGGATGGAAAAGGTTTCGAACAGGCCGTTCTGTCCCGTCGCCGCAACGCCGGGCGTGCGCAGCAGCCAGTCCTGCACGTCGACGGGGGCGGCGATGGCTTCGCCGTAATCGAGCGTGGCGGTGGCCAGCGCACTCGGCCAATCGGCCGCGGTCCCCCGCGCCGTCACTTCGATCGGGCCGAGTCGGGTCGCTGTCGCTTCGACCGAGGTCGGTGGGGTTGTGGGCTTGTCTTCTTCGGGCTCTGCCCGGACTGGATTGGCGTGGACGGGCGAGGCGGCGACCAAGGCGGTCAGCAGTGCTGCGACCAGCGCTCGGCGTCGTGGTGGGTGGATCACGCTCGGGTCTCCGTGACCGGCGGCGCCGGCTCGTGGGGCGTGGCGAGGATAGCCGAGCGGCGGGCAGGCACCTACCCGATGCGCGGTGCATGCCACACACTGGCGGCGCATCCCACGGCGACACGATCGCCCCACGACGGAGATTTCGCATGAGAACCGCGACATGGATCGGCGCCCTGCTGGTGTTGGGCCTCGCCACGACGGCGGCGGCCCGACCGACGCCGGGCGCGCCGAGCACGCCCGAACAGCGGGCGGCGGCGTGGCAGCAGCACCAGCGCATGGAGGCCGAATCGCCGTTCCGCGGCCTCGCGTGGCGCAGCATCGGCCCCACCGAGCAGGGCGGGCGCGTGATGGACTTCGCTTCGGTGCCGGGCCAGCCCTACACCTACTACGTCGCCTATGCGACGGGCGGCGTGTGGAAGACCACCAATGACGGCGGTTCGTTCGAGCCGCTCACCGATCGCCTGCCGAACACGGTCATCGGCGCCATCGCCGTCGATCCCTCGGCGCCCGAGACGCTTTGGGTGGGCACGGGCGAGCCGAGCGCGGCGCGGTCGAACTACGGCGGCCATGGGGTGTTCGTCAGCCGCGATGGCGGCAAGACCTTTGCGCCCAAGGGCCTCGCCGGCACCGATCGCATCGCCTCGATCGTGGTCGACCCGCGCGATGGCCGCCGCGTGCTGGTCGCGGCCGCGGGCAAGCTGTATTCGCCGGGCGGCCAGCGCGGTGTTTTCCTCACCGAGGACGGCGGCGAGACCTGGACCCAGGTGCTCACCCCGTCCGACGGCTGGACCGGCGCGAGCGACCTCGTCATCGACCCCAGCCGCCCCGACGTGCTCTACGCGGCCCTGTGGCATCGCGAGCGCGCGCCATGGCAGTTCACCGAAGCCGGCGAGGGCTCGGGCATCCACAAGTCGACCGACGGCGGACGCACCTGGCGCCGCCTCGAGGGGGGGCTGCCGCAGGGCGCCACGGTGGGCCGCATCGGCCTTGCCGTGGCGCGCAGCCAACCCGACACCGTGTACGCCACCATCGACCACTGGGCGCCGCTGCCGGACGCCTTGCAGGACCTCGGCGACCGGCCGCTCTCGCCGCAGCGCCTGAAGACGATGAGCCGCGAGGAATTCCTGGCGCAGGACCCCGCGGAGATCGAGGGCTTCATCCGCGGTGCCGACCTGCCGGTGGAGCTCGATGCGAAGGCGCTGGTCGCTGGCGTCCGCGATGGGACGATCACGCTGCCGATGCTGATCAGCCGCCTCGAAGACGGCAATGCCGCGCTGTTCGACAACCCGACCTGGGGCCACACCGTGTGGCGCACCGATGATGGCGGCGCGACGTGGCGGCGCACGCACGACACGCCGATCCGCGAGGTCACCTATTCCTACGGCTACTACTTCGCGGAAGTCGCCGTCGATCCGAGCGATGCCGAGCGGGTCTACACGATGGGCGTGCCGTTGATCGTGTCGTCGGATGGCGGCAAGACCTGGGAGGGCTACACCAACCACCCCAGCGTGCACGTCGACCACCACTCGCTGTGGATCGACCCGAACTTCCCGAAGCGCCTGCTGCTGGGTAACGACGGCGGGCTCGACGTCAGCCACGACGGTGGCATCACCTGGCGCAAGCTCGATGCGCAGCCGGTCGGCCAGTTCTACACGATCTACGCTGACATGGCCGAGCCCTACAACGTCTACGGCGGCCTGCAGGACAACGGCACGTGGAAGGGCAGCAGCCGCACGCGCTGGGAGCTCGGCGAGGACTGGTCCTTCCTCAACGGCGGCGACGGCATGTGGGTGGCGGTGGACGACGAATCGGGCGACACCTACACCGGCTACCAGTTCGGCTACTACACGCGCATCGATCGCGAGGGCCGTCGCCACGACGTGCGTCCGCGCGCGCCCTTGGCCGACCCGGTGCTGCGCTACAACTGGAGCACGCCGGTCATCCTCTCGCCGCACGACGCGCGAACGGTCTACATGGCGGCGAACCGCCTCTACCGCTCGTTCGATCGCGGTCGGAGCTGGACCGCGATCAGCCCCGACCTCACCCGTTCCACGCGGCGCGGCAACGTCCCGTTCGCGACGATCACCAGCGTTTCGGAATCACCGCTGCACTTCGGCCGCATCGCCGTGGGTACCGACGACGGGCACGTGCACGTCACTCGCGACGGCGGCGCGCGCTGGCAGCAGGTTGACGCCCGACTGCCCGCGGACCGTTGGGTGAGCCGCGTCGAACTCTCGCGCCACGCCGAGGACCGCCTCTACCTCGCGCTCAACGGCTATCGGCAGGACGACGACCGCGTCTACCTGTACCGCAGCGACGACTTCGGTGCGAGCTGGACCTCGATCGCCGAGGGCTTGCCGGCGGAACCGGTGAACGTGATCCGCGAGGACACGGTCAACCCGGACGTGCTCTACGTCGGTACCGACCGCGGCGTCTACGTGAGCCTCGATCGCGGCCGCGCTTGGCAGGCGCTCGACGGCGGCCTGCCGAACGTGCCGGTGCACGACCTGTTCGTGCATCCGCGCGACCGCGAACTGATCGCCGGTACGCACGGCCGCAGCGCCTGGGTGGTCGACGTGCTGCCGGTGCAGCAGCTCGACGCCACGGTGCGGGCCTCGGCGGTGCATCTGTTCCACCTCGACGGCCTGCAGGCCTCGCGCGACTGGCGTCGCCGCGCGGACCCGTGGTTCGACCGCCCGGAGCACCTGCCCGAACTGCGCGGCACCTTCTGGGCCAAGCAGGGCGGCACGGTGCGCTTCCGCCTGCTCGATGCGAAGGACCGTCCGCTCGCCCAGTTCGAGCGCCCGGCGATCGACGGCCTCAACAGCTTCGCGTGGGACCTGCAGCTGGATCAGACGCTGACCCTCGATGCGGAGAAGCAGGCCCTCGAGGCGCTTGCCGCCGACCAGCGTGGGCTGCGCCAGAACCAGCCTTATGCGGAATCAGTGCGCTTGGGCCATCGCCTTTATCCGGTGGCGGGCCGCTACACGCTGGAAGTGGCCTACGGCGACGCGACCCACCGTCGCGCCTTCGACATCGAGGCGCCCAAGCCGCCGACGCCGCGCTGGACGCCGCCCTTCAAGCTTCGCGGTGACGATGAGGGTGGGCGTCTCCAGAACGACGAGCGTCCGCATCCGCGCGCCGGTGCGCGCGGCCGGCCGTTCGCGATGCCGGGCAAGTAAGCGCCCCGAGACCGAGCCGCCCGCCGCGTGGTCAGCGTCGCGGGCGGTGGCCGGAGCGGGCCGGGGCCGTGCCCCGGCCCTTGGTGGCGAACACGCCGTCGAGCTTCCGCTCCGCGCGGAAGCCGGCTTTCTCCAGCCGCTTGATGACCTCGCCGGGCACGTCGCGGCCGCTGGTCTTGGCGTTCGGCGTGCCGGTGTAGTGGAACAGCGGCGCGCCGGGTTTCAGCACGCGCGCCAGCTGGTCGTAGAAGGCCTGCGAGTACAGCTCGCCGGCGATGCCGAAGCGCGGCGGGTCGTGCAGCGCCGCGTCGAAGTGCGCATCGGGCAGGGTGGCGATCGCCATCGACACGTCCCCTTCGGTCAGCGTGAAGCGGCCGGCGTTCGCGTCGTCGTCGACGTCGGGCGACCAAGGGTTCAAGCGCCGCAGCCAGACCACGTCGGGGTTCTTCTCGAAGCTCTGCACGTGGGCCGCGCCGTTCGCCAGCGCGTGCGCGGCGTAGTAGCCGAGCCCGCCGCAGCAATCGAGCAGGCGCTTGCCGCGGGGCTGCACGAGCGCGACCTTGGTGGCGGCGTCCTCCCACGGCGACACCTGCGCCGTCGGCAGCATCTTGATGCCGTCGATCTCGAAGGTGGGCGGGCCCCACTCGGTCGGGATGAGCTTGATCAGCGCGCGGCCGAAACGCTGCACCGGCTGCCAGTCGGTGCTGCCGCCACCGGCGTGCAGCGCGGCGTAGAAGTTGCGGTCCTTGAAGGCGTCATCGGGCGCCGGCCAAGGCCAGCGCGTGCCGCCCCATTCGAATCCGTCGGCGCCCAGCGCAACGTCGGCGACGCTGCGGCCGGCATCGAGCGAGCCGCGCCATGTCGCTTCACCGCGCGCACGCGCCGCGCGCAGCGCCTCGAGCGCGTCGCGCGTGAGCAGGGGCGAGAGCAGGCGGCTCATCCGGAGCGGGCGTCCGCTGGCGCGCGGCGAGGCCGGTGGTTCAGGTCAGGAAGCGCGCTTCGACCGTGCCCTTGAGCTTGATCGTCATCGGACGACCGCGGCGGTCGAGCGCCTTGCCGGCCGGCACCAGCACCCAACCCTCGCTGACGCAGTATTCCTCGACGTCGGTGCGCTCGTTGCCGTTGAAGCGGATGCCGATGCCCCGCTCGAGCGCGGCCGGATCGTGGAACTTCGAACGCGGGTCGTTGGAGAGGCGGTCGGGAGCGGTGTCGGTCATGGTGGAATCCGGATGGAGTTTGGGTACGGAGCGGCGCGCATTCTACGCGGCAGCGCGACAGCCACTCAGGCCTTGCGGACGAACTCGGACTTGAGCTGCATGGCGCCGAAGCCCTCGATCTTGCAGTCGATGTCGTGGTCGCCGTCGACGAGGCGGATGCCGCGCACCTTGGTGCCGACCTTGATCACCGCCGAGGAGCCTTTGACCTTCAGGTCCTTGATCAGGGTGACGGTGTCGCCGTCCTGCAGGACATTGCCGTTGGCGTCCTTCCAGACCCGCGCGTCCGTGACGTCGGCGGTGGCGGCGTCGACGGCCCACTCGTGGCCACATTCAGGGCAGACGAATCCGCCGCGGTCCTCGTAGGCATAGGCCGAGCCGCAGCTCGGGCAAGTGGGCAGGCTGGACATCGGGTCTCCTTGGCGGGCCGGCGAGGGGCTAGAAACGACACGGGGCCGCTAGGCGGCCCCGGGGCGACGCGGATCGAACCGGCTCAGCGCGCGCTGCGCAGGCGGGCGGCGCGACGACGCGAGCGCGACTTCTTGCTGACGGACTTCTTCATGGCGATGGCCTTGAGGGTGGGAAAGGGCGCGCATTCTCCCACATCGGTCGCCGGCCTGCCGGCGGGCCCTCCCGGCGGGCGGGTATCCTCGACAACCCGCCCCCAACACCCCGGAACCGGACCCATGAAAAGCCGCGCCGCCGTCGCCTTCGCCGCAGGCGAACCCCTCAAGGTCGTCGAGATCGACGTCGCGCCGCCGCGCCAGGGCGAGGTGCTGGTGCGCATCACCCACACGGGCGTCTGCCACACCGATGCCTACACGCTGTCGGGCGACGATCCGGAAGGCCTGTTCCCGGCGGTGCTCGGCCACGAAGGCGCCGGGGTCGTGGTCGAGGTGGGCGAGGGCGTCACCAGCCTGAAGCCCGGCGACCACGTCATCCCGCTGTACACGGCGGAATGCCGCGAATGCCTGTTCTGCACCAGCGGCAAGACCAACCTGTGCGTGGCCGTGCGCGCCACCCAGGGCAAGGGCGTGATGCCGGACGGCACCTCGCGCTTCAGCTTCGAGGGCCAGCCGATCTTCCACTACATGGGCTGCAGCACCTTCAGCGAATACACCGTGGTCGCCGAGGTCTCGCTCGCCAAGGTGAACCCCGAGGCGAACCCGGAGCAGGTCTGCCTGCTCGGCTGCGGCGTCACCACCGGTTTGGGCGCGGTCAAGAACACCGCCAAGGTGCAGCCGGGCGACACGGTGGCCGTGTTCGGCCTCGGCGGCATCGGCCTCGCGGTGGTGCAGGGTGCGAAACAGGCGCAGGCCGGCCGCATCATCGCCATCGACACCAACCCGTCGAAGTTCGAGCTGGCGAAGCGCTTCGGCGCGACCGACTGCGTGAATCCCAAGGACTTCGACAAACCCATCCAGCAGGTGATCGTCGAGATGACCGGCTGGGGCGTGGACCACAGTTTCGAATGCATCGGCAACGTGCAGGTGATGCGCGCGGCGCTGGAATGCGCGCATCGCGGCTGGGGCCAGAGCGTGATCATTGGTGTCGCCGGCTCGGGGCAGGAGATCAGCACGCGGCCCTTCCAGCTGGTCACCGGTCGGCGCTGGCTCGGCACGGCGTTTGGCGGCGTCAAGGGCCGCACGCAGCTGCCCGGTATGGTGGAAGACGCGATGGCCGGCCGCATCGAGCTCGCGCCCTTCGTCACGCACACGATGCCGCTGGAGCGCATCAACGAGGCCTTCGACCTGATGCACGAAGGGAAGTCCATCCGCAGTGTGATCCACTACGGAGCGCGCGCATGACGGCCGCCGCGCCCTTCGAGTTCCCGGTGCCCGCTGGACTGCAGCGCCTCGAGCACCGCGCCTGCTTCGGTGGCTGGCAGGACGTCTACCAGCACGACTCGACCGCCACCGGCACGTCGATGCGCTTCGGCCTCTACCTGCCGCCGCAGGCCGCCCACGGCCCATGCCCGGTGCTGTATTGGCTGTCGGGGCTCACCTGCACCGAGCAGAACTTCATCACCAAGGCCGGCGCGCAGCGCTACGCGGCCGAGCGCGGGGTGATCGTCGTCGCGCCGGACACCAGCCCGCGCGGCGAAGGCGTGGCCGACGCCGACCGCTACGACCTCGGGCAGGGCGCCGGCTTCTACGTCGATGCCACGCAGGCGCCGTGGGCGCCGCACTTCCGCATGCAGACCTACGTGGCGCAGGAGCTGCCCGCGCTCGTCGAATCGGCGTTCCCGGCCAACGACCGCCGCGCCATCAGCGGTCACTCGATGGGCGGCCATGGCGCGCTGGTGACGGCGCTGCGCCATCCGGGGCGCTACCGCAGCGTTTCGGCCTTCGCGCCGATCTCGGCGCCGACGCAGGTGCCGTGGGGGCAGGAGGCGTTGGGCGCCTACTTGGGCGAGGACCGCGAGGCTTGGAAGGCCTATGACGCCTGCGAGCTGATCGCCCGCGCCACCGAGCGCCTGCCGTTGCGCGTCGACCAGGGCGTCGACGACGAGTTCATCGGCCGCAGCCTGCGTCCCGAACTGCTGCAGGCCGCCTGCGAGACGGCGGGCTACCCGCTCGACCTGCGCCTTCGTGCCGGCTACGACCACAGCTACTACTTCGTCGCCAGCTTCATCGGTGAGCACATCGCCTACCACGCGGCCGCACTGAAGGCCTGAAGGAGACCGCCATGCGCCTGATCCGCCCGTTCGTCCCCGCTGCGATGGCCTTCGGCATCGCCCTCGGCTCGCTGTCGGTGTCCGCGGCGGCGCCGGTGACGACACCGCAGGCGCCTGCTCCGGCCTTCGATGCCGATCTCGCCCAGCGCCACGGCGCGGACGAACTCGGCATGCGCCGCTACGTGCTGGTGGTGCTGAAGACCGGCCCCACCCGCATGCCGGACGGCGAAGCGCGCACCGCGATGTTCGCCGGGCACATGGCCAACATCCAGCGCCTCGCCAAGGAAGGAAAGCTGGCGGTCGCTGGCCCCTTCATGCCCAGCGATTCCGGCTGGCGCGGCCTGTTCATCTTCGCGGTCGAGAGCATCGAGGAAGCGAAGGCGCTGACCGAAACCGACCCCGTGATCGTCCACGGCGAAATGGTCGCCGAGTACCACCCGTGGTACGGCTCGGCGGCGCTGATGGCCACCGCCGAGCTGCATGAGCGGATGGTGCCGCCGAAGGACTAGTCGGCCGACGCCGGGGCTTCGACCTGCGGCATCCGCACCGCGGGTGCTGTCGAGAACGGCTGGATGCCGAAGCGCGGGTAGAGCTCGCTCGGGAAGTAGACGACGCCGTCCTTCATCACCATGCGGGCGTTCTTCAGCTCGCTAAGGGAGGCGGTCGGGTCACCGGGCACGAGGAAGAAGTCGGCCAGCTTGCCGCGCTCGATGCTGCCGAGTTGCTGGTCCTCGCCGAGGTATTCGGCCATGTCGATCGTCGCGCGGCGCAGCGCCTGTGCCGGCGTGAAGCCGACCTGCTGGAACAGCTGCAGCTCGCGATGGAAGGCGAGGCCGCCGCCGAGGTCGGTGCCCGGGATCAGGAACACGCCGCGCTGGTGCATCTCGCGCACGCCCTCGAGGATCTTCTGGTAGGCGCCGGCATAGGCCTCGCGGTCGCCGGGGGCGCTCATGTCGCTCCAGGCCCGCTTGGCGTTGCGCTGCGCGCCGATCGGCAGGTTGGCGATCCATTCGGCCTGGCCGCTCGGCACCTCGCCATCCTGGTTGAGCAGCAGGTTCTCGTGGATGGCCAGCGTCGGCTCGACGGCGACCTTCTTCGCGACGATCGCATCCATCGTCTTGCGAACGCGCGGCGATTGCAGGTCCAGCTGGTCGAGGCGCTTGAGCGCGGTGAGGCGCAGCAAGGTGCGGGTGTCTTCCTCCGGCGTCAGCACCCAGCCCAGCATCACCTGGTTGATGTGGGTGAGTTCGTCGTAGCCGGCCTCGATCATCGCATCGGCATTGGTGAAGGCCGGGATGTGGCCCGAGACGCGCAGGCCGAGGCGATGCGCTTCGACGGCGGCCGCGGCCGACCAGCGCGGATTCATGCTGTTGTAGAGCTTGATCTGCGGGAAGCCGCGCGCGGCGTACCAGCGCACGGCCTCGAGCGCCTGCGCCTGGCTGCTGACGAGGTAGCCGTTGTTCGAGTTGAACGGGCTGCGGCCCTCGATGAAGCCCGCGCGGGTGATGCGCGGGCCGGCGAGCTTGCCGCTCTCGATGTTCTGGATCAGGCGATCGAGCACGTCGTTGTCGTTGCCCATATCGCGCACCGAGGTGATGCCGGCGGCGAGGTTGAGCACGGTGCGGTTCTGGCCGATGTGGCCATGCATCTCGTACAGGCCGGGCACCAGCGTGCCGCCTTCGCCTTCGACGATGACCTCGGGGCCGGTGCCGGTGGCGTCGAGCGGCTGGATGCCGCTGATGCGGTTGCGGTAGACCACCACGCTCACCGGTTCGGAGCGCGTGCCGGTCTTCGGGTCGAACACCCGCACGTTGCGGATGCGGACGGGGTGCGCGTAGCGATGGGCGACCTCGGCCTGCATCGCGACGAAACGCTGCTCGCCGAGTTCGATGGCCAGCTGGCGCAGGCGCTCGGCGTCGGCCTCGAAGCCTTCGCGGATCACCAGGCTGCGGCCGCCGGACAGCACGGCGAACAGGTCGCCATCGGCTTCGACCAGCAGGTGCGTCGGGTCGAGGTCGAGGCCGGAGAGCGTGACGCGCTGGACGGTCTGCTTCGTGTCGCCGCTGCCGACCTCCAGCGTGTCGCCCTTCTCCAGCCGCAGTTCGCCGCCGGGGAGGGTGGCGAGGCGGCCGTCGGCATCGGCCATCAGCGCGCGGGCATACACGCCCAGCGCCCACGGCGTGCCACTCTGTCCGATGTACAGCGCGCCGGTGGCGTTGGCCGCCTCACCGGGGCCTACGGCGTCCTTCCACGTCGCCTTGCCATCGACGAGGCTGAAGCGCTCGTCGACCTTGCTGCCGAAGGTCGTCGCGCCGCTGATCGTCCAGTCGACGGGCAGGCCGGCCTCCGACAGGCGCAGCGTCTCCTTCATCGTCGGTCCGCGGCCGTTGTCCTTGACGTCGTAGTCGATGCTGACGGTGTCGCCGTCGATCGTGGCGTGCAGGTGGCCGATGGTGGCCTCCGGCGCCAGCACGACGTAGCGCTGGGTCTCGGCGGCCTCGGCCGTACCGAGCGCGAGGGCGAGGGCGGCGAAGAGCAGGGTCGATCGCATGGCGTGGTGTCCTCCCGTGGAGCCGGCACTGTACCCTCCTGCCATGCCCCTCGTTCGAGTCCCGATGTTCCTGCCGTTGGCCGTGGCCTTGCTCGGCGTCGCCATCCTCGCGTGGGCTTGGGCGGTCCGTCCCTCGCACGACCGCGACTGGGTGCCGGAGCAGTCGCGACTACCGACGGCGACCATCGACGGCGACCGGCTGCGGATCGACAACCTGCGCAACGCCCGCTACCGCAGCACCACGGATTTCGACCTGCGTTGGGAAGCCCAGGAGTTCGACCTCGCGGCCGTTGAAAGCGCGTGGTTCATCGTCGAGCCCTTCGCCGACTGGCGCGGGCCGGCCCACACCTTCGTGAGCTTCGGTTTCCGCGATGGGCGGTACCTCGCGGTCTCGGCCGAGGTGCGCAAGGAGCAGGGCGAAACCTATTCGCCGGTGCTGGGCCTGCTGCGCCGCTACGAACTCATGCTGGTCATGGGGCAAGAGCGCGACCTCATCGGGCTGCGTGCCGTCCACCGCCGCGATGCGGTCCACCTCTACCGCCTGAAGGCCACGCCGGCGCAGGCCCGTGCACTGCTCGAGCGACTGCTGGCCAAGGCCAACGCGATCGCCGCCGCGCCGACGTTCTACAACACGCTCACGGCGAACTGCACGACGACGATCATCGATGCGGTGGACGCGCTCGCGCCGGGCACCGTACCCGTCGGTTGGCGCACGTGGTTGCCGGGCTACAGCGACGACCTCGCCTACGACCTCGGACTGATCGACACGGACCTGTCGCGCGAGGCCTACCGCGACGCCCACCGCATCGACGGGCTCGCGAAGGCGGCGGAGGCTGCGGGCCTCGAGGGCGTCGCCTACTCCGCGGCCATCCGGTCGCGCTGGGCGGGATCGACAATCAGTTCACCCACCCGATAGCCGCGCGATTCGGCCCGCTGCCGGATCCGATCGAACAGCGCGGGCTCGAGCGTCGGTTCCCGCGACAGGATCCACATCGCCCCTTGCTTCGGCCCCCCAACGACCGCCCAGCGATAGTCCGGGTCGAGGTCGACCACCCAGTAGTCGGCCCAGACCATCGGCAGCCAGCCGAGCCAGCCCGGGGCGAAGCGGACTTCCAGCGCCCCGCCGCCGCCCGCGCCGGCACGGCGCGCCATGCCCGTCGATTCGATCATCCCCTCGTCGGTGCGGCAGGCGTTCCGCACCTCGATGCCGCCATCGTCGCGCAACGTGTAGGTGGCCGTGGTGTCGCCCACGCAATGGCGCTGGAAGAACATCGGCAGCCGGGCGACTTCGTGCCAGCGGCCGACGTAGCGCGGCAGGTCGAGGGCCGCCACCGGGGCGTTCACCGGGGCTTCGGTCGGAACGGCCGGCTCCGTCGCGGCCCGCGTCGGTGAGGCGAGGGCGACGCACAGGGCGAGGACCGGAAGGACGAGGCGCGGAGGCATGGGGTGGGTCTCGGGCTGGGGCCCGGGGAGACTGGCGCGGACCGCGTCCATGCGCCGTGCAGGTGGTGCCGGCGATTGAGCCCGGGCGGGCCCTTCGGGCATCGTTCCCCCATGGACACCCCCACCGCCCTCGGCCTCGGCGCCGCCTTCCTCACCAGCGTCGCCTTCGTGCCGCAGGTGGTGCGCAACTTCCGCCGCAAGCATGTCGACGACCTGTCGTTCTCGACCTTTGGCACCTTCACCCTCGGGGTGCTGCTCTGGCTGGTGTACGGCGTGATGATCGACAGCCTGCCGATCATCCTCGCCAACGTGTTCACGCTCGGGGTGAATACCCTGAACCTGTGGCAGATGTGGGCCTACCGCAAGCCGACCCCGTCTGCGACTTGACGCGACAGCGACGCCGCGCACGACGAAGGTCACCCTCAGGCGGTACGCTCCGCACCCAGTTTCCCTTGGAGGAGCCTCCGATGCGCATCACCCGCCTTGCCCTCGCCGCTGCCCTGATCACCGCGCTGCCGGCCGTCGCCTCCGCCGAAGAGGCCGCCGAAGGGGCCCTGCAGCTCACCGACAAGCAGACCTTCCTGCTGCCCATCGACGAGCCGGGCAACCGCCTGCCGGAATACCCGGCCGAGGTTCTGGCGCAGCAGCAGGTGCCGTCGCGCGCCATCTGCATGCGCGTCGACATCGACGAGGAGGGCGCGGTGAGCTATACCGGCCCGCTCGTGCGCGAGCCGGAATGCCCGGCAGTGACCGAGCTCAGCAAGCAGTTCGTCGACGTCTCGGTGGCGGCGCTCTCGAGCTGGCGCTTCGAGCCCGCGGTGGTCTGCACGTTCCGCACCAAGGACGCCAAGGAAGCCGCGGGCATGAGCTGCGCGGGCGGCCGGGAAAAGCCGCAGGCCACCAGCCTCACCTTCCGCCTGCTGTTCAACCAGGTCGATGGCAAGGGCGTCGTGCTGATGCAGCGTGGCTGAGCCCCCCGGAACGCCGTTCGTCCTGCAGGGCTGGCGGACGCGCGAACTTCGCTTCGCCGAGGGCACGGCCCAGAGCCGGATGTCGCGCTGGGCCCCGGATCGCCTCGTCGTCGACTACACGCGGACGATGCTCGGGGCACTGGCCCTGGTGCCATCGCCCGGGCGCATCGCGATGGTCGGGTTGGGAGGCGGTTCGCAGGCGAAGTTCCTGCACCGCCACCTGCCCGCCGCGAGGCTCGACGCGATCGAGATCAACCCGGCGGTGATCGCCCTTCGTCGCCGTTTCCGCATCCCCGACGATGACGCGCGTTTCCGCGTTGTGGAAGCCGACGCCGCCGAATGGCTGAAGACCCAGCCGGCGTCGCTCGATCTCCTTCTCGTCGATGGCTACGACACCACCGGCATCCCGGCCGCGCTGTCGACCCAGCGCTTCTACAACGATTGCCGTGCCGCCCTGCGCACCGGCGGCGTGGCGGCCTTCAACCTCTACGACACGGCGCACGCCGAGCATTGGCATCGCCTGCAGCTTGCCTTCGGCAAGCCCCACGTCGCGATGATCGAAGAGGCCCGACAGAGCAACCGGGTCGCCTTGGGGTGGGTGCCACCGCTGGCCGCGCCGGGCCTTCCGTACTCGCTGTCCCGGGCCGGGCAGCACGAGCTCCGCGATGCGTTGGCCACGGTGAGATCCCTGAAGAGCCATGGCGGATAAGGCCTTCGACTGGCGGAACGCCAATCGGCGCGGCCTGCTCATCGCCGCGTTTCTCCTGCTCGGCGGGGCCGCAGCGATCGCCTTCCCCGGGCCCGCCACGATTCCGAAGCTCGTCGGCCATTACGGCTCCCGGGCAGGCAGTACGTCCATGCGCCTCGATGCAGGCGAGGCCCGCTGGGCGGGCGGCATCTGCATGGCCCTGGGCGTGTTGGTCGCAGCGGGTTCCGCTTATGTGCCGCGCGCCTTCCGCCGCACACCCCGGCGTCGCGGTGGTACCTCCCGGACGGGTTAAACTGCGCGCCCGCCGCCGGTTCCCCGGCCGCGGGCCGAATCCTGAGGAACCGCCGTGAACACGCCCCTGGTGCGCCAGTCCGAAGCCCCGAAACCCGATGCCCTCCGGCTGGAGCAGAAGCGCGCCGGCGCGAAGACCTTCTTCGAGTTCGGCGAGGATTCGCTGCGCTACGGGTTGGACGACGGCAGCGCCTCGCGCACCTGGACCATCGAGTACGCGGAGCTCTCGGTGGAGCGCGAGCGCTTCGTCGAGCGCAACACTTGGTGGCGCAATGTCGGCGGTCTCTGGGTGGTTCTGGGACTCGTGCTGACCGGCATGGATTGGGCGCAGACGCAGGTGTTCGGGCTGTCGATCTGGTTGCCGCTCGGCGCGGCCTGCCTCGTCTGGTACGGCTTGCGCATCCGCCGCTTCATCGTGGTGCCGTCGCCGCGTGCCAACGTGCTGGTCATCGACGACGCCTCGGCGCCCGCCGTCCTCGCGGAGATCGACCGCCGCCGCGCCGCGCAGCTGCGCGACCGCTTCGACTACCTGAGCCCCGACGAAAGCCCGGAGCAGCAGCGCCACCGCGTGCTGTGGTTGCAGCGCCAGGGCTCGCTCGACGACCACGAGGTCTCGGCGCGCCTGCTGCAGATCGACCTGATGGCGCAGAGCCCCTCAGCGGACCCGCGGCAGGGCGAGCGCGACGAGTAGGGCTGCGCCGCAGGCCACGAAGGCGAGGTAGTGGGTGTTGAAGTCGCGGAGCGCGAAGGCCGCGAGGCCGTAGCCGGCCCAAGCGAGGCCAAGGGGTAGCAGGGTTGCCCGGTGTAGCGGCTGCCCGCGCCAGGCGCGCCATGCCTGGGCACCGACGATGGCGCCACTGGCCAGCATCATCACCGTGCCGAACGCCCAAGCGCTGCCGATGGCCCCGATGAGGTGCTGATCCGCCCCCAGCGCCACCAACCCGTCGCGGAAGTGCGGCCACGCCCCGAGGGCATGGGGCAGGCTGCACAGCGCCATGCCGAGCGCGGCAAGGGCGAGGACGAGCGGGGCGGCGCGACGGCGTGGCGGCATGGGCGGCAGGGCGTGGGGTAGGCCGGCAGCATAAGCGCGGGGATCGGTGTTCAATAGCGAGGCTGCGGTGTCGCAGCCTTCCCCCGGAGTGCCGACATGATCAGGACATCCCCCTTTTTCCCGCGCGTGGTCGTGGCGATGGTCCTCGCCCTCGTTTCCGTTCCTTCGATCGCGACCGTGTCCGGTGCCCGCCCCGCAGCCGCGGCGATCGCCCCGGGCCTCGTGCGCTACACCCACCAGATCAGCCTCCCGGCGAATGCGCTCTCGCGCAGTCCGGAATCGGCGTTCGCGATGCATGCGCGTGGGCTCGACTGGCTGGGGGCCGACGGCACGGTCACGTTCACCTTGCGCAAGCCGAAGGAGTATGCGGGTGGGCGGGTGCGCGTGACATACGCCTACCAGGTGGTGTCGGACGAGAGCGGCACCTTGGGCTTCCACGTGACGCCGATGACCTTCAACAGCGGCAACAGCTTCGAGACCTACGGCGCCCGCGCCACGGCCACGCGAGTGGCGCCGGAGAACACCAGCACCCTGTTGACGTCCTCGGCGACGATCCTTCCGGGCGACGGCTGGGGCGACGGCGCGTGGTGGTACATCGAAGCGCAGCGCCTTGGCGGCGAGCAGGGCGGGTTTCCCGGTCGGCTGCGGCTGATGTCGGTCTCGATCGAGTACTGAGGCGCCGATGGCTGGGTCGCCTGACATCGTCCACCGGGATGCCGAGACCTGCTTCGAGGCACGGCTCGATGGGCACCGCGGTGTCCTGCACTACGCGCGCCGCGAGGTCGAGGGTCGGTCGGTGATGGTGATTCCCTCGGTGGTCGTCGATCGCGCCATCGAAGGCCGAGGCGTCGCCGGCGCGCTCACGCGGGCGGCGCTCGAGTGGGCGAGGGCGGAAGGGCTGCGTGTCGACCCGCTTTGTCCCTACGTCGATGCATGGATGCGCCGCCATCCAGAGTTCGCAGGGCTGCGCGCATGACGGAGAGCATCCCTGCACCCTTCGTGGTGCCGTGTCGCGACCTGCCGCTGTCCGCGCCGCTGCGTTGGCTGGCCGCGGGTTGGCGCGATCTTCTGCGAGCGCCGGCACTCACCGCGGCCTTCGGGGTCATCGTGGTCGTCGTCAGCCTCGCCGTGGGGGCGATGGCCTGGCAACTTGGCCGCTTCGCGCTGTTGGCGGCCCTGCTGTCGGGCTTCGTGTTCGTCGCGCCGCTGATCGGCGTGGGGCTCTACGCCGTCAGTCGTGCGCTCGAGCGCGGCGAGGTGCCGCGTTTCAAGGATTGCCTCGCGCTGATGCGCCGCGTGGTCGGGCAGGCCGGCGTGTTCGCCTTGGTGCAGATGGTGATCCTGCTGCTGTGGTCGCGCGCCGGCATGCTGGTGAACGCCTTCGTGCCGGTCGAGGACGGCAGCCTGGTGTCGTTGCTGGAATTCCTCGCCCTCGGCTCGCTGTTCGGCTCGGTGTTCGCCGTCGCGACCTTCGCCATCGCCGCGTTCTCGCTGCCGATGATCGCCGACCGCGACGTCGACATGGTCACGGCCGGCATCTCCAGCGTGAACGCGGTGCTGCGCAACAAGGGCACGGCCTTCGTCTGGGCTGCGCTGATCGCCGTGCTCACGGCCGTGGGCCTCGCCACGGCCTTCATCGGCCTCGGTGTCGTGATGCCTTGGCTGGCCTACGCGGCATGGCACGCTTACCGCGAGGCGCTGGACGCCTCCGCCTGGCCCTCGCTGGATGCCGGCGGCGCGGAGCCCGGAAGCACGCGGTCGAGCGCGTAGATCATCGCGATCGTGCTGGCGAGGGTGATCGCCATCAGGTGGATGTAGTGCAGGCCGAAGGGCTGCCAGACGAAGGTGAACACCGCATACAGCGCCACGCCGAACAGCAGGCCGGCGCGCAGCGCGATCGACAGCACCCGGCGGCCCACCACGGCGACAAGGAAGGCGGCCAGCACGGGCATGGAGTACAGCCCGTTCATCTTCTGCATCGTCGCGACGATGCTTTCCGCGTTCTGGTACAGCGGCACGAGGGCGACGCCGCCGATGGTGAAGGCGATGGCCACGCGTTGCCCGATGCGCTTCAGGTCGGCCTGCGGGTTCACGTACTTCACGTGCAGGTCCATCGCGTACAGCGCGGCGGCCGAGTTCAGGCAGGAATTGAAGCTCGACAGCACGGCGCCGAAGATCATCGCGGCGAAGGCGCCGGCCAGCCACGGCGGCAGCACGTCGGCCACCAGCCGGCCGTAGGTGACGTCGCCGATGTCGCCATACAGCTTGTAGGCGACGACGCCCGGCACGACGACGATCAGCGGCATCAGCAGCTTGATCGCCGCAGCGGCGTAGATGCCCTTCTGGGCCTCGCGCATCGTGGGCGCCGCCAAGGCGCGCTGCGCGATCACCATGTTGGTGCCCCAGTAGAACAGGTGGATGAACACCATGCCGGTGAGCAGGCTGGTCCAGGGGATGTCCGACTCCGGGCCGCCGATCAGCGTGAGGCGTTCCGCGGGGATGCCGGTCAGGTCGAAATCGATGGCCTTGAACGCGAAGAAGGTCACCGTCAGGCCCATCACCCCCAGCATCAGCCCGTTGTAGGTGTCGGAGATCGCGATGGCGCGCAGGCCGCCGAAAGCGGCATAGGCGAGTCCGGCCAGCGCATAGACGATGGCGATGGTGAGGATCGAGGCCTCGAGGGCGAACATCGACTTCAGGAACACCGCGCCGGTGTAGAGCACCACCGGCAGCAGGATGAACAGGTAGCCCAGCAGGAAGAGGATCGAGACGGCGGTGCGGATGCTGGCGTCGCCGAGACGCTTCTCGAGCAGTTCGGTCGTGGTGGTGCAGCCGTGCCGGTAGTACATCGGGATCAGCACGTGGGCGAGGAGGACCAGCCCGACCGCGGCGCCGAGTTCCCACCAGGCGGTCAGCATCACTTGCGTGCCATTCATGCCGACGATCTGCTCGGCGCTGATGTTGGTCAGCAGCAGCGAGCCGGCGATGAAGGGCCAGGTGAGCGTGCCGCCCGCGAGGAAGACCTCCTTCGAGGCATCGGTCGCGGGCACTTCCTGGCGGCAGCGCCACCAGGTCAGCAACGCGATGGCGGCCGTGAGGCCGATGAAGATTCCCCACTGGATGGCGCCGGCGCCCATTCGCTTCCCCCGAACCGAAGTCCGGGAACGCTAGCCGCTCGCGCTGGGAAAACCCAGCGCTGCATACGTATTCAGGACGTGCTCACTCGATCAGCAGGCCACCCAGGGAATTCCACACGTGGTTGGCCAGGGCGGGCTGCGACTCGGCGGTGGGGTGCAGGCGGTCCGCTTGGAAGGCGTCGTCATCGAGCGCGATCGGCTCGAGCAGGAAGGGCAGCAAGTCGATGCCCTCGGCTTCGGCAATCTCGCCGAACATCGCGGAGAACGCGGCGGTGTACTCAGGGCCGTAGTTCGGTGGCAGCTGCATGCCCACCAGCAGCACGCGGGCGCCGGCGGCCTTCGAAGCACGCACCATACGTTCCAGGTTGGCTCGCGTTTCTTCCAGCGGCAGCCCGCGAAGACCATCGTTGGCGCCGAGTTCGATCACGACGACGGCCGGGCGATGCTCGGCCAGCGCGGCATCGATGCGCGACGCCCCGCCGGCGCTGGTTTCGCCGCTGATCGAGGCGTTGACCATGCGGAATCCGGGCGCTTCGACGCGCATCCGTGCATCCGCCAGCGCCACCCAGCCCTGTTCGGCGGCCATGTTGTAGGCCGCCGAGAGCGAATCGCCCATCACCAGTACGTTGCGGGTTTCCGTCGGGGCGAGCTCGCCTTGCTTGCCGTCGACGACGGGCGAGGCCGTCGCCACGGCAGGTGAGGGCGGGCTGCTCTCGGGCGTGCCGCCGTCGCCGGCGCGCCCGCAGGCCGCCAGCCCTGCCGAAAGGCCCATGCCGAGCAGCAGCGCGCGCAGCACCATGACGCCCTGTAGAGCCTGCCGCACGCACAGTGCGCCCTGAACTTTGTTGGATGACCGCATCCCGATGACCGCCTTGTCGAATCCTGATCTGACCGCGACGACGTCGCCGCTGCTGCACGTGGAGGGCCTGGGCAAGCAGGTCGCCCTGCCGTCCGGCCCGCTGACGATTCTCGCCGATGTGGGTTTTAGCATCGCCGCGGGTGAAGCGTTCGCCATCGTCGGGGCCTCCGGTTCAGGCAAGAGCACCTTGCTGTCGCTGTTGGCCGGCCTCGATGTCGCCAGCACGGGCCGCGTGCGGCTAGGCGGGGCGGACCTCGGCACCCTCGACGAAGACGGTCGCGCCGCGCTGCGCGCCGAGAAGGTCGGCTTCGTGTTCCAGAACTTCCAGTTGCTGCCGGCGCTCACGGCGCTGGAGAACGTGATGCTGCCGCTGGAGCTGCGCGGCGATCGCGACGCGGAGGCCCCGGCCCGCAAGGTGTTGGAGCAGGTGGGCCTCGGGGAGCGCATGACGCACTACCCGCGCCAGCTCTCCGGCGGCGAGCAGCAGCGCGTCGCCATCGCCCGCGCCTTCGTCACCCGCCCGGCCCTGCTGTTCGCCGACGAGCCCACGGGCAACCTCGACACCACCACCGGCCAGCAGATCATCGAGCTGCTGTTCCGCCTGAATGCGGAAGCCGGCACCACCCTCGTGCTGGTGACGCACGACGAGCGCCTTGCGGCGCGCTGCGGCCGCCAGCTGCGCCTGGCCGGCGGGCGGGTGCAGGCGTGAGCCCCGGTTCGGCGCGCAGCGGCAGCCCGTGGCGCCTGGCGTGGCGGCAGGCCCTGCGTGACCTCGCCGCCGGTGAAGTGCGCCTGCTGATCGCCGCCCTCGCGCTGGCGGTAGCCGCCGTCACCACCATCAGTTTCCTCACCGACCGCGCCGAGCGCGCGCTCGCGCTCGAAGCGAACCGCCTGCTGGGCGGCGATGCCGTGCTGCGCGCCGATGCGCCGCTGGCGCCCGCACTCCGCGCGCTGGCCGATCGCCCGGGCCTGACGGCGGTCGATACCGTCGAATTCCCCAGCATGCTCCGCGTGGCCGATCGTTTCCGACTCGGCGAACTGCGCGCGGTGGGCCGCGAGTTCCCGCTGCGCGGCAGCTTCGTGATCAGCGATGAAGCGGGGCGGCGTGAGCTGGCCGAAGGCCCGCCGACCGGCGTGGTCTGGATGACGCGTGCCGGAGCGAACACCCTGGGGGCGAAGCTCGGCGACCCCATCACCCTTGGCGCGTCGACGCTCCGCCTCGCCGCGCTGATCGAGCAGGAGCCCGATGGCGCGCTCGACTACTTCAACGTCGCGCCCAAGGTCGTCATGAACCTCGACGACCTGGCGGCCACCGGTCTCGTGCAGCCCGGCAGCCGCATCGCCTACCGCCTCGTCGTCGCCGGCACGCCGGATGCCGTCGAAGCCTTCAGCGCGGAAGCGCGCGATGCGCTCGGCCGTGGGCAGCGGCTGGAGACGGCCTCCGAAGGCCGCCCGGAAGTGCGCCGCGCGCTGGATCGCGCCGGACGCTTCCTCGGACTGGCGACGCTGGTGTCCGTGATCCTCGCCGCGATCGCCGTGGCCATGGCCGCGCGCCGCCACAGCGCCCGTCATCTCGATGCCTGCGCCGTGATGCGCTGCCTTGGCGCCAGCCAGCGCACCATCGTCATCGTGCAGGTCGGCGCCCTGATGCTGCTCGGCCTGCTCGGCAGCACGATCGGCGTGGCCCTGGCCTGGGCACTGTCGTTCGCGATCGGTGAGTGGCTGGGTAGCGCGCTCGGCATCGCCGTGCCCTCCGCCAGCCTCGTGCCGGTGATCAGCGGCTATGCCGTGGGCTTCGTGGTGCTGCTCGCCTTCGCGGTGCCGCCGGTGCTGGCGCTGCGCGGCGTGCCCGCCCTGCGCGTGCTGCGCCGCGATCTCGACGTGCGTTCCCCCGGCGCGCTGGCCCTGACGGCGCTGGCGCTGGGCGGCTTTGGCGCCCTGCTGTGGTGGCAGGCGAAGTCGCCCGAACTGGCCGGTGCCATGCTCGGTGGCCTCGTCGTCACCTTCGCCATCCTCGCCGCACTGGCTTACGCGCTGGTGCGCGGCGTCGACCTGCTGCGGCCGCGATTGCGCGGACCGTGGCGCTACGGGCTGGCCAACATCAGCCGCCGCGCGGCCACCACGGTGGCGCAGGTGAGCGCGCTTGGCCTCGGGCTGATGGCCCTGCTGCTGCTGGTGTTCGTCCGCACCGACCTGCTGGAACGCTGGCGCGAGGCCCTGCCGGCCGACGCCCCGAACCGCTTCATCGTCAACGTGCAGCCGGCCCAGATCGAGCCCTTGCGCGCGTTCCTCGAAAGCGAGGGCATCCAGAACCCCGAGATCTTCCCGATGATCCGCGGCCGTTGGATCGAGAAGAACGGCGCCCCGATGAATGCGCAGGCCCTGCCGGAAGGCGATGGCCGCGCGCGCCGCTTGGCCGAGCGCGAGTTCAACCTCAGCTCCGCCGACACGCTGGACGACAGCAACACCATCCTCGAAGGCCAGTTCTGGGAGGCCCCGTCCGCTGCGACGCCGGGAGCGTCGCCCGCGCCGGTGGAGTTCTCGGTCGAACAGGGGCTCGCGCAGTCGCTGGGCTGGTCGCTCGGTGATCGCGTCGCCTTCGACATCGCCGGCAGCCGCCTCGAAGGCGAGGTCACGTCCATCCGCGAGGTGAAGTGGGAGAGCGTGCGGCCGAATTTCTTCGTGCTGGTCTCGCCTGGGGCGCTGGAGGGCCTGCAGGGCAGCGCGATCACCGCGATCCACCTGCCGCCGGGCCGCGACGACTTCACCCGCGCGCTGCTGGACCGCTTCGCCAACCTGTCGGTGATCGATGTCGACGCGATCCTCAACCAGGTTCGGAGCACGGTCGACCAGGTATCGACGGTGGTCGAGGCCGTCTTCCTCGTCGCCCTGCTGGCCGGTGCGCTGGTGCTTCTGGCAGCCGTCGGCGCCAGCCAGGACGAACGGCTGCGCGAAGGCGCGGTGATGCGCGTGCTGGGCGGCAGCCGCCGCCAGTTGCGCCTCGCCCAAGCCGGTGAGTTCGCCGCGCTGGGGCTGATTTCCGGGCTCGTTGCCGCCATCGCCTCGACGGTGCTGGCCGGCGTGGTCGCCGTGCAGGTGCTCGAATTGCCGTGGACGCCGGATCCGCGCTTGGCTGCCACGGGCGCCGTGGTCGGCATCATCGTGGCCTTGCTTGCTGGCCTCTGGGCCACGCGGCGCATCCTCGATGCACCGCCATCGGTGACGCTGCGGGAGTTGTAAGCCGGTTGAGGCATGCTGGCGGCCGTTCGCGCGGGAGGCCGCGCGGACTCACCCGTTCGGGAGGCCTCGCCGATGAATCCGGATCCCCAAGCCGCGGCGGACTCCCCGCCGCCCTCGACGTGGCAGGCCCTGCGCGACGCCCTCCGTGGCACCAACGCGGATTACACCAAGATTCCGCTCCGCCGGGCCGTGTTCCTGCTCGCGGTGCCGATGGTGCTCGAACTCGTGCTCGAGTCGACCTTCGCCGTGGTCGACATCTTCTTCGTGGCCCAGCTGGGCGCGTCGGCCGTCGCGACGGTAGGCCTCACGGAAACCCTGCTGTTCCTGCTCTACGCCATCGCGATGGGCCTCGCCATGTCGGTAACCGCCCTCGTGGCACGGCGCGTCGGCGAGGGTCAGCCCGGGGAGGCCGCGCTGACCGCCGTGCAGGCCATCGCCGTCGCCGCGTTGGCGTCCGTGCCCTTCGCGGTGGTCGGCATCGTTTACGCCGAGGACCTGCTTCGCCTGATGGGTGGCGACGCTTGGGTGCTCGAACATGGCGTGGGCTACATGCAGTGGGCCTTGGGCACCAATGCCGTGATCATGCTGCTCTTCGTGATCAACGCCATTTTCCGCGGGGTGGGCGACGCCGCCGTGGCGATGCGCGTGCTGTGGGTGGCGAACGGCCTGAACATCGTCCTCGACCCGATCCTGATCTTCGGCTTCGGCCCGATTCCGGCCATGGGCGTCGAAGGGGCGGCAATCGCGACGGCCATCGGTCGCGGGGTGGGCGTGCTGATGCAGCTCTGGTACCTGTTCCGGGGCAGCCAGCACCTGAGCGTGGTGCGCGCCCACCTCGTCTGGCACGGCGGACTGGCCTGGCAGGTCATCCGCACGTCCTTGGGCGGCATCGGCCAGATGATCGTGGCGATGACGGCTTGGATCTTCCTGATGCGCATCCTCGCCACCGCCGGCAGCGAGGCGGTGGCGGCGGCCACGATCGCGATCCGCATCATGATGTTCACGCTGATGCCTGCCTGGGGCATGTCCAACGCCGCCGCGACCCTCGTCGGGCAAAACCTCGGCGCCGGCGAGAGCGGCCGCGCGGAGGCCGCCGTGTGGCGCATCGGTGCCTACAACATGGTCTACACCATCGGCGTTTCGGTGCTGTTCTTCCTCTTTCCGCGCGAGATCATCGGGCTGTTCACCAGCGAGCCGCAGGTCGTCGCCATCGGCGCCGAATGGCTGCGCATCCTGTCCTATTCGTACTTCGTCTACGGCTGGTGGATGGTCGCGGTGCAGGCCTTCAACGGCGCGGGCGACACGGTGACCCCGACATGGATCAACGTGGTCTTCTTCTGGCTGATCCAGATCCCCCTGTCGTACGGGCTGGCGGTGCACCTCGGCTGGCAGCACACCGGCGTGTTCTGGGGTGTGTTCGTCTCCGAGACCGCCGTTGGCCTGTTCACCCTGTGGCTGTTCTCGCGAGGGCGGTGGAAAACCGTGCGAGTCTGAACCGCGCGGGGCGCCGAGGCGGCCCTCAGAGCCAGATCGCCAGCGCGAAGATGCCCAGCATGGTGAAGGCCACCGCGAGCTTCAGCGCGGCGCCGATGGCCATCGCCAGCCAGGTGGCGAGGCCGATCTTCGCGGCTTCGCCCACGTTGGCGCGGTCGTAGGCTTTGCGGTGGATCAGCTCGCCCGCCACGGCGCCCACGAAGGGGCCGATCAGCAGGCCGGGGATCGCGAAGGGCAGGCCGGCGATCGTGCCGAGGGCCGCACCGATCGCCGCCTTGTTCGAAGCGCCGACCTTCTTGACGCCGAGCGTCGAAGCGAGGAAATCGATGCCCAGCGCGAACAGCGACATCAGGCCGAGCACCAGCAGTACCCAGCCGCCGATGATCTGGAAGTCGCCGACCCAGGCGGCCAGCAGCATGCCGCCGAAGATCAGCGGCATGCCGGGCAGGGCCGGCAGGAAGGTGCCCAGCAGCCCGATCACGATCAACGCGCCCGCGAGCACGTAAAGCCACATCGTCATGTCCATCGTCATCCTTATCCGGCGGTTGCGCCGCGTGCCCAGAGGACGTTGAGGCTACCCAAGCCGGCGCGGTACTGCGAGGCCGAGACGATTTCGGCGATGGCCGTGGCCGGATTGCGGCTGTCGCGGATCTGCGGATAGGCCAGCGGCGCGCCGTCCTTGCCGATCACGCAGCGCAGTTGCGGGTGGGCGCCATCCGTGGTGCGACGCACCGCAACGGCGATTTCGCCATTGGCCAGCTTCACCATCGTGCCCGGCGGGTACACGCCGAGCTCCTTGATGAACATCATCGCCAGCCGTTCGTCGATGCGCTGCCCACGCTCGAGGAAGATGTCGCGCAGCGCCACGCGCGAGGGCTGGGCGTCGCGGTAGGCGCGCGGCCGGATCATCGCGCTGTAGATGTCGACGATGCCGAGGATGCGCGCCTCGATCGACACCGTGTCGCCGCGCAGTCCGCGTGGGTAGCCGGTGCCGTCGACCCGTTCGTGGTGGTCACGCACGGCCTCCAGCCAGATCGGGTCGTTGACCCCGCAGCGCTGCAGCAACTCGACGCCGTCCAAGGTGTGCGCCTGGATCGCCCGCCACTGCGCCTCCGAAAGCGGCGTGGTCTGCGCCGCCAATTGCTCGCTCATGGGCGCCAGCGCCACGTCGAACGTCAGGGCGGCGCACATCAGGCTGAGGCGATGGTCGGCGGGCAGGCCGCTCGGTAGCGCCAGCACCTGGGTGAGCACCGCCGCGTGCATCAGGCGGCGCGACAGGCGGTGGTCGGTGGCCTCGAGCTGCAGCAGGCCCATGGCCTGGTCCGGGTCCTGCTCGTAGGCGTCGCGCAGCTGGGCGGCCAGGGCGGACACGCGCGCCGTCACTTCCTGCGCCGTGCCGGCCTGGAGGTCGCGATGGATCAGGGTGAGCTCGTCCTGCGCGTCGCGCAGTCGCACCGTCTGGCGCTCTTCCACGATGCGCGGCCGCGGCTCGTCGGGGCGGCCCACGTCAGGGCGCAGGCTGCCCACGCCATCCTCGACCATGCCGCGCTCCTGCAGGCGCACCAGCATCAGGTCGCTGTCGATGACATTCCCCTTCACCAGCAGCGCCTTGCCCGTGCGGTCGAACACGGTGAAGGGCAGGGCGTCGCCGACCTGGATGGGGATGTCCGGCAGGGGCCTGAAACGCATCGGCGGGCTCCGAGGGGATCCGAAACCCCAAGCCGGCCAGCGGCTTGGGGCAAGGACTTCGAGCCGAAGATTAGCGCATGGCCGAGCGCCGAACCGACGCGGTAACGCAGTTTTGCGAGGCGTGGGCGGCCACCGTCTCGAGAAGGTGCCACCCCATGGGCGCAAGGCGGTCGGTCCTCAGTTGGCGCGGGCGGGGCGGTTCGACCATGCTTCGCCCATGTCCAATGCCCCGATTCCGGCCTGTGCGGCCCTGCTGTGGCTTCCCGCGCTCGGCGTCCCCGCGCGCAAGTATGAGCGCCTCGGTGCGGCCCTGGCGGCCCATGGCATCGTCCTCGGCGTGCACGAATGGCGAGGCACCGGGGCACACCCGGCGCGGCCTTCGCGGCGCGATGACTGGGGCTACCGCGAGTTGCTGCTGGAGGACATCCCCGAGACCGCCGCGGCGCTGGAATCGGCGCATCCGGGCCTGCCGCTGCTCTATGGCGGGCACAGCATCGGCGCGCAGTTCGCGGTGATGGCGGCCGCGCTGCACGGCGGTGCGAAGGGGCTGGTCGCCGTGGGCAGTGGCGTGCCGCACTGGCGACTCTTCCCGGGGCCCTTGCGATGGCTGGTGGGCGTCTTCGGCCACGTGCTGCCGCCGCTGACGCGGGCGGTCGGCAGCTATCCCGGGCATCGCCTGGGGTTCGCTGGCCGCGAGGCCGGCCAGCTGATGCGCGACTGGGCGCAAACCGTGCGCCGCGGCCACTACGACGGTCTGCCGGGACTGCCCCAGCGGCTCGGCGAGCGCATCGCGGCCCTCGACCTGCCTTTCCTGGGGCTGCGTCTCGCGGAGGACCGGCTGGTGCCGGCGGCATCGCTCCGGGCGCTCGTCACGGCCACGGGCACGCGTTCCGCGAGCGAGCGGGTTTTGCACGCCGAGCACCTCGGCGTGGCGGCGGACCACTTCGCGTGGATGCGGGAGCCGCGGGCCGTGGCGGAAGCGATCGCCCAGTGGTGGCCCGACGGGCGGGGCGACCTCAGCCCTTGAACTGCTGGTGGCAGGCCTTGCAGGTCGCGCTGATGGCGTTCAGGGATTTCGACGCAGCGTCGCAGTCGGCGGGCGCGGCGGCCAAGGCGGCGTCCACGGCGGCGCGGTAGTCGGCCGCGTACTTGCTGAACGCCTCGTCGTCCGGCGTCGGCAGGAAAGCGGGCTCGAGGTCGTTGCCCAACGCAACGAGGGTGCTCAGGTTGGCTTCGAGATCCGCGCCAGCGCAGGCCTTGGCCTTGATGCGGGTGTCGAGCTGGCCCATCTGGGCCGACATCACGGCCATCACGCCGTTCGGATAGGCCGTGCCCTTCTTCAAGCTGTTGACGGCGATGACGGTGAGCAGGGCGCCCACGAACAGTCCGAGGATCAGGGTCACCACGCTACGCATTGCCTTCGGCTCCATTCCAAGGCCGGCGGCCTGCCGGCGCGGGAACGATAGCAGGCCGTCAGCGCAGGGCTTGCAGTCGGCGGCCGTCGTAGCGCACGTAGGCGCCGGTGCGCACCCCGCTCGGTAGCGCCGTGACGTTGACCGTCAAGCGGCGACCGTCGTCCATCCGCACGGTGACGTCGAAGGACTCCTCGTTGGCGCGGTTCTCGATCGCATTGCCGGCGAGCGCTCCGGCCGCGGCGCCGGCCACGGTGGCGGTATTGCGACGGCCCTTGCTGCTGTCGTCGGCGAGTTCGCGGCCGACGATGGCCCCGAGCACGCCGCCGATGACGGCACCCGTGCGGGTGTTCTGTCGCGCACCGTAGACGCGGACGATCGTTTCGACGGTGCCGCAGTCGTAGCAGCGCTGCGGTTCCTGGTAGGGCGCCGGCTCGTACTGCGCATAGCGGCGCGTGGTCGGCTGGGTGCTGCAGGCGGACAGCAGTGCGGTGGCGACCAGGCCGAGGGCGAGCGCGGGGCGGGGGATGGAACGGGTCGTCATGGCAGGTCTCCCGGAAACGGTGGTGCCGGAACGCTAGTCGGCGCGAACTGAACGCGAGCCGTCACTTCGGGGCGCGCGCTGACGCCGCTTACACTGTGCGGATGATGTCACGCCCCGAAATCCCGTCGATCGACCCCCGTTTCGCCGGCATCGACCGCCTCTACGGCGCCGGCACCGTCGCCCGTCTGTCCGCCAAGCATGTGGCGGTCATCGGCCTCGGGGGCGTCGGCTCCTGGGCCGCCGAGGCGCTGGTGCGCAGTGGGGTCGGCCGTCTCACGCTGATCGACGCCGACGACCTCTGCGTCTCGAACACCAACCGCCAGCTGCACGCGCTCGACGGCGAGTACGGCCGGTCGAAGGTCGAGGTCCTGGCCGAGCGCTTCCGTCGGATCAATCCCGGGCTCGATGTCCGCGCCGTGGCGGCGTTCGTCACGCCTTCGAACCTCGCGGAGCAGCTCGATGCGGGCTTCGACCTGGTGCTCGACGCCTTCGACAGCTTCCGGGCCAAGGTCGAGACGATCGCGTTCTGCCGTCGCCGCAAGCAGCCGATCGTCGTGGTGGGTTCGGCCGGCGGACGCATCGATCCGACCCTGGTCCGTGTCCGCGACCTGTCGCGAACGGAACACGACGCGCTCCTCGCCCTAGTGCGCAAGAAGCTGCGGGGCGAGTTCAATTTCCCGAAGAACAAGGACCGCTATTTCGGCGTACCGGCGGTCTATTCACTGGAGAACGTCCGCTACCCGCAGGCGGACGGCACGGTGTGCGGCCTGCGGCCGGCGCTCGATCCCGACGCGGCCCTGAAGCTCGACTGCGGCGCCGGGCTCGGTGCGGCGACCCATCTCACCGGCACCTTCGCCTTCGTCGCGGCCGGCAAGGCCATCGAGATGCTCCTCAAGAAAGCGAACTGAGGAACCACGCGCCTGCCGTTCGCGGCGCGTTCCGGTTCAGGCGCCGAACAGCGCTTCCGCGTTGCGGCGCGTCGCCTCGGCGACCACCGATTCGTCCACGCCCCGCAGTCGCGCTACCTCGTGCAGCAGGTCGACGAGGAAGGCGGGCTCGTTGCGCTGGCCGCGGCGGCCCGCGTCCGGCTGGTCGGGGCTGTCGGTTTCGAGCAGCAGGTGTTCGATCGGCATCGTCGCGACCGTGCGGCGCAGTCGCTGCGCGCGCTCGAAGGTCACCGGCCCGCCGATACCCAACGAGAAGCCGAGCCGGTAGAGCTGGGCCGCCTGCTCCTCGCTGCCCGACCAGCTGTGCACCACGCCGCGCAAGCCGCCGACGCGGCGGATCGTGGCGATCACCTCGTCCACCGCGCGCCGCGCATGCAGCACCACCGGAAGGTTGAAATCGCGGGCGATCTCCAGCTGGCGGACGAAATAGCGTCGCTGTGACTCCGGATCCAGCCCCTCGACGAAGAAATCCAGCCCGCACTCGCCGACCGCGGCGGGGCGTTCGCGTTCGATCCAGTCGGGCAGGGCGTCGAGATGCGCCGGCCGATGCTCATCCAGGTACATCGGATGCAGTCCGTAGGCCGCCTTGAGCCCGGGCCGGAGCGCGCAGGTCGCTTTCAGCGCCGGCCAGGTGCGGAAGGCCACGGCGGGCACGAGTTGCTGCTCGACGCCCGCTGCTTCCGCACGCGCGATCACCGCCTCGCGGTCGGCGTCGAACTCGGGCGCGTCGAGGTGACTGTGGCTGTCGTAGAGCCGCACTCAGCCCTCGCGACGCACCTGGTCGCGCGGCAGGTCGATGACGTCGCGGGGCGGGGTGGACGACGCCTCGGCCTCCGGTGCCTTGCGATCCTTCCAGCGGGCCAGCACCAGGGTGGCGAGGCCGAGCAGCAGCTCGTCGGCGAAGGGGATGAAGTCGGGAACGACGAGGTTGATCGCGAACAGCGTGGCCGTGATCAGGAAGAGGTTGCGGAAGCGCAGACCGCCGAGGAACTTGGTGATGGCGGGGACGAGCAGGGCGCGCATGGGCGATCTCCGTGGGCGATGGCGGGACGATACACGCCGGCTGAACACATGGATTGACAGTTTCGGCGCCCGTTCAGTTTCGCCGCGGCAAGGTCTGGACCAGCGCGCAATCGCGCTGTCCACCCCGGGGAATGCCATGAACACCAAGACCCTCATCGCCATCGGCGTTGTTCTCGCGGCCGGTGCGGCCGTCGGCGCCTACAACGTCTTCGGTCCAACCTACGCCGACGTCGTTTCGGCCGATCCGATCACCGTGAAGGAGCCCATCCTCGCCAACGTGCTGGCCGCCACGCCGATCAAGGAAACCGTCACCGGCACGCGCCAGGTCTGCGAAGACCGCGTGGTCGAGCGCCGTGCCCAAGAGCGCTTCGGCGACAAGGACGGCATGGTCGTCGGTGCCCTCGTCGGCGGCCTGCTCGGCAACCAGGTGGGTGGCGGCAACGGCCGCACCGCGGCCACCGTGGCCGGCGCCGTCGCCGGCGGCTATGCAGGCCGGGAAATCGACCGCAACCATACTGGCGGCCGTCGCTACAACGAGACCGTGCAGGACTGCCGCACGGTCAGCGAGCCGCGGGAGGAAGTCGTGGGCTACGACGTGCAATACGCGCTGGAGGGCGAGGTGAAGAGCCTTCGCCTCGACGAGAAGCCCGGCGACACGATCCAGCTCGGCGAGCGCGACAAGGTCATCGGCTACGACGTGCGCTGGACCTACGAGGGCCAGAGCGGCACCGTCCGCACCCTCGACAAGCCGGGCGAGCGCCTGCCGATCAAGGATGGCGTGATCATCGTCGCCAACCCGGCACCGACCGCCGAAACCCAGGGCTGAGCCCACGCGGCCATCACCCCGGGGGCGGCGGCCCCCCGGTCGGCTGGGCTACAATTCGCGAGACCCGAAGAGGCCGGTTTTCCCGGCCTCTTCCCTTTCCGAGCGAGCCCCCGCCATGCCCCTGAATCCGACCGATCTGTTCGACATCCGTTCGCTGCTCACCGAAGAGGAGCGCGCCGTCCAGGACGCCGTCGCCCGCTTCACGGACGAGAAGGTGATCCCGATCATCGGCGACTGCTTCGACCAGGGCCGCTTCCCGAAGGAGCTGGTGCCGGAGATCGCGTCGATGGGCCTGCTCGGTTCGTCGCTGCCGGAGCAGTACGGCTGCGCCGGCCTCAACGCCGTCAGCTACGGCCTGATCTGCCAAGAGCTCGAGCGCGGTGATTCCGGCATCCGCAGCTTCGTCTCGGTGCAGAGCTCGCTCTGCATGTACCCGATCTACGCCTACGGCAGCGAAGAGCAGCGCCAGCGCTACCTGCCCGGCATGGCGAAGGCCGAGATCATCGGCTGCTTCGGCCTGACCGAACCGCACGGCGGCTCCGACCCGGCCAACATGAAGACCACCGCGAAGAAGGACGGCGGTGACTGGGTGATCAACGGCGCGAAGATGTGGATCACCAACGGCAACCTGGCGCACATCGCCATCGTCTGGGCGCAGACCGACGACGGCATCCAGGGCTTCATCGTGCCGACCGATACGAAGGGTTTCACCGCCCAGGAGATCCACCGGAAGATGAGCCTGCGCGCCTCGGTCACCAGCGCGCTGTTCTTCGACAACGTGCGCATCCCGGACAGCCAGCGCCTGCCGAACGTGAAGGGCCTGAAGGGTCCGCTGGGCTGCCTCACGCAGGCCCGCTACGGCATCACCTGGGGGCCGATCGGTGCCGCGCAGGCCTGCCTGACGGAAGTCGTCAACTACACCAAGGAGCGCATCCTGTTCGGCCGTCCGGTGTCGGCCAACCAGAGCGCGCAGGTCAAGATGGCCGACATGGCCCGCCGCATCACGCTGGCGCAGCTGCTCTCGCTGCAGCTCGGCCGCCTGAAGGACGCCGGCACCATGCAGCCCACGCAGGTGTCGCTGGCGAAGTGGAACAACGTCCGCATGGCGATCGACATCGCCCGCGAGGCGCGCGACCTGCTCGGCGGCTCGGGCATCACCACCGAGTACTGCCCCATCCGCCACGCGCTGAACCTCGAATCGGTCATCACCTACGAGGGCACCGAAACGGTGCACCAGCTGGTGGTCGGCCGCGAGCTGACCGGCATCAACGCCTTCTGATTCCTCGGGCCCGGCAACGGGCCCGATCGCTATCCGGGGAATGACGATGGCCGATCTGGGCCCGACGCTGGAAACCGAGCGCCTGCTGCTGCGCGTGCCTGTGCTGGCGGATTTCGACCGCTACGCCGAAATGCTGGCCACCGAGGATGCCGCGCGCTACATCGGCGGCACCTTGCTTCGCGCGCCGGCCTGGCGGAAGTTCCTGCAGATGCCCGGGGCGTGGCTGCTGCAGGGCTTCGCGATGTTCAGCGTGGTCGAGAAATCCAGCGGCCGCTGGCTGGGCCAGATGGGGCCGTGGCGCCCCGACGGCTGGCCCGGCAACGAGATCGGCTATGCGTTCCACCCCGATGCCTGGGGCCAGGGCTTCGCCGTGGAAGCCGGCCTCGCCGCCCGCGACTGGGCCTTCGAAACGCTCGGCTGGGACGACGCCATCCACTGCATCGATCCGGGCAACGTGCCGTCGCAGAAGGTCGCCCAGCGGCTCGGCTCGCGGAAGCGTGGCCCGGGGAAACTGCCGCCACCCTTCGAAGAGGTGCCGATCGAGATCTGGGGCCAGACCCGCGCCGAATGGTGGGCGGCGAAGCGCGCGCAGGCCGGGGAGGGCGCATGAAGCTCTACGGCATGCGGGCCAGCGGCAACTGCTACAAGGCGCTGCTGGCGGCCTCGATGCTGGGCCTCAAGCTCGAGTGGGTCGAGACCGACCTGTTCAAGGGCGAGACGCGCTCTCCTGATTTCCTCGCCAAGAACCCCAACGGGAAGGTGCCGCTGCTCGAACTCGACGACGGCCGCGTTCTGCCCGAATCGAACGCCATCCTCTGCTACCTCGCCGAAGGCTCGCCGCTGTTGCCGCAGGGCCGCTTTGAACGCGCGGAGGTGCTGCAGTGGCTGTTCTTCGAGCAGTACAGCCACGAACCCTACGTCGCCGTCGCACGCTTCATCGCGAAGTTCCTGCCCGCCGACCACCCGCGTCGCGCCGACCTGCCGCGGTTGCGCGAGAAATCGCGCGAGGCCCTCGGCGTGATGGAAACGGCGCTGTCGAAACGGCCCTACCTCGCGAGCACCGGTTTCGGCATCGCCGACATCGCGCTGTTCGCCTACACCCACGACGCGCCCGCAGCCGGTATCGGGCTCGATGAGTTTCCCCACGTCACGCATTGGCTTGCGCGCGTGTGCGCCCAGCCCGGTTTCGTTCCCCAATAGCTTCCACGCCTGAACGGTTCAAGGATGACCCCCGCATTCCGCGTCCTGCTGCTCCTGCTCGTCTTCGTTTCGACCCCCTGCTTCGCGGAAACGGTTGATCCCGCCCGAACGCGTATCGTCGAGGGCCCCGTGCCGTCATGGGTGGAGCAACCCGAATGGCCGGACGGCCGCGACGTGCCCGCTGCCTCGGGGCTGCGTTACTTGCTGGTCGACGACCAGTGGAACGCCGCGCTGCCCACGCCGGTCAGTTATCGACGGCTGGTGGTCGAGATCGCCGATCGCGCCGGCCTGGAAGACGGCGGCCGCTTCACGGTGGGATTCCAGCCCGATTTCCACACCGTGACCCTGCATGCCATCCGCCTTCGACGGGATGGACGCTGGCTCGACCGCCTTCCGGTGACGCGCATCGACATCCTGCGCACGGAGGATGATGCAGACGTCGGCATCCTCGACGGCTGGCGTACGGCGAGCCTGCTGATCGCCGATGTTCGGGTTGGCGACGTCGTCGATGTCTCCTACAGCGTGACGGGAACCAACCCGGTGTTTGGCGATCTGCGAAGTGCGGCTTTTTCCGCGGCTTACTCGCAAGGCGCGGCCATGCGTGTGGTGCGCGCCCTCGGCCCCGCGGCGGCGCCCCTCCAGTGGCGCGTGAGCGGCCCGACGGCCTACGCCATGAGCACGTCCGTGGCCGGTGGCGTCGAAGCGCGCCGTTTCGTGGCCATGCCGATGCCACCGGTTCAGAGCGAGGACGGAGCCCCCGAGGGCTTCGACGGCTACGGCGAGATCGCCTTCAGCAACGCGCGCGATTGGGGTGAGGTGGTGCGCTGGGCGCGGCCGCTGTTCGACGACGGCGAGCGCGGCCCGCGCTACGCGGAGGTGCTCGCCACGGTGAAGACCGGCGGGGACGAGGAGGCGAGGCTCCACCGTGCCCTCGAGGTCGCGCAGCGCGACGTGCGCTACGTCAGCCTCTCCATTGGACGCTCCTCGCACGCGCCGGCCAGCCCCGAGGCCACGTTGGAGCGACGCTTCGGCGACTGCAAGGACAAGTCGCGCCTGCTGGTGGCGTTGTTGCGCGACGCTGGCATGGTGGCCGAGCCCGTCTTCGTCGACACCGTGAAGCGCGGCCGCATCGGCGAGCGACTCGCCGGCCCGTCGGCGTTCGACCACGTGATCGTCCGTGCGCGCGTCGACGGCGAATGGCGCTACGTCGATCCGACCCGCAACGTCGAAGTGGGACGCAGCGCCGACCGCTCCGCGGCGGCCTTCGGCAGTGGCTTGCCCGTGGGCGATGGCGTGAACGACCTCGTGGCCATCCCCGAGGAGGAGCCCGCGCAGGACGAGGTGCGGGTCGAACAGGTCGTGGAGCGCACGCCGGCCGGTGTCCTGGCGCCGGACGACGCACCTCATCTGGACATCGAAGTGGCCAGCACCTATCGGCGCGCCGAGGCCAATGCCATTCGCGCACGCTTTGCCGCAGCGGGTGTCGACGAGGTGGGGCGCGACTACCTCGAGTACATGCGTCGCATGTACCGTGACATTCGCAGCACCGAAGCTCCGGGCTTCGTCGACGAAGCCTCGCGGAACCTCGTGCGGGTGACGGAACGCTACCGTGCTCCGATGCAGCCCGAGGGTGGAGAAGGGACGGGCCACGAATTCAACCTCCGCCTGTTCCAGATCGCCGATTGGCTGCCGGACAGTTCGCCGCCGGAGCGTCGCTGGCCGCTCGCCATCGAGGGCCCTCTCGGCGGTTCGCAGGAAATCCGCATGACGCTCAAGGGCGGCTGGGACATCGAGCCGGAGCGGCAGGTCATCGAGAACGCCGCGTTCCGCTTCGAGCGCGACGTCGACGCCGAAGGCAACACCCTGCGGATTCGCGGCCGCTGGCAGCGGTACACCGATGAAGTCGCCGCGGAAGACTATGCCGGCATCCGGGCCGACCTCGAACGCGTCGATGCCTTGCTGGACTACTCCATCGTGACGGGAGGCGGCGCACTTGCGGCGGCCACCGTGCTCTGGCGCGATCTCGTCTGGGTGGTGTTTGCGTTGGTGCTCGCCGTGGGCTCGCTGGCCGCGCTCTACGCCACCCGTGCCATGGCCCTGCCGGGGCAGTTGATGTTCTCGCCTTTGGCCGCGGGTGAGACGCTGCGCGAACGTCCGCGGCTTGCGCTGGGCCTCCTGCTGTTTCTCGCCTCGGGCGCCCTGCTGCTGCTGTTCGAGCGATTGCCTGCCTATCTGGCCGGCATCGAATCGGAGGCCCACCGGTGGTGGACGGCGTTGCCCGTCGACCTCGGCCTGTGGCTGGCCGGTGCCGTCGCGAGCTGGATCGCCCTGCGCGTGCTGCGCGTGCCGGCGCGTTGGCAGCCGGTCATCGCCGCGGCGTTCTGGTCGTCCCTGCCGATGCTGCTGTTCTTCGGCATCGGGCTCATCGCCTTCGGGCCGGCCTTGCCGCTGTTGGCCGATGCCATCGTCGACGGGCCGGACGCCGTGCGCGTCAGCATGCAGGTGGCCGGCGTCGTCTTCGTGCTCACGGGCCTCGTGTGGTACGTCATCGTTCTTGTCGCCAGCACCGCCCGCGCCGCCGGGTGCAGCGTCGGCCAAGTCATCATGGCCTACGTGCTGAGTGCCCCGGTGCTGTTGCTCCTGACGGCAGGAGCCATTGCCGCGGGCTGGAACAGAGGCTAACGGGCCGTCGCGAGATCAAGGCGGTGTCGCCGCATCGCGCCCCGCCCGGACCACCACAGATGCCACGAGAACGCCAGCCCGCAGGCGCCGAGCACGGTGTAGAACCACATGCCCGGCGTATAGCCGGCGGGATTTTCCGGAGAAGCGCCGGCCCAGTCGTTGAGCGCGCCGATCACCAGCGGCACGGCGGCCATGCCGAGCTGTTGGCAGAAGGTCATCATCGCGTAAGCGGAGCCAAGCCGCTCCTCCTCCACCAGTTGTGGCACGGAAGGCCACAGAACTGCGGGGATCAGCGAGAACACCAGCCCGAACAGGGTGATGCAGGCCAGCAGCGTCAGCGGCACCTCGGCACCGCCCGGCAGTCCGACCAGCGGCCCGGGTGGCAGGTAGGTGACGGCGAGGAACAGCGGCAGCATCAGCAGTGAGCCTGCGGCCATGAACAAAGAGCGCTTACCGACGCGGTCGACGATCAGGCCGAAGATCGGCGTGGCGATGATGGCCGCCATCGGCAGCAGGCTGGAGAGCGCGCCGGCGCTCTCGCGGTCGAGGCCGTGCGCCTGCTGGAAGTAATTGATGGCGAAGCCGCGGAACGGAAACACCGTCGAGTAGAACACCACGCACAGCGCGACGATGGTCCAGTAGGTGCGCGGGAAGCGGAAGATCTGCGAGAACTTCAGTTCGTCCGCAGGAGCGCGCTCGCCGAGATGGGCGCGGCCTTCGGTGCGGCGTTCGTGCATCCAGTACAGCATCGCCGCGGCGACCGCGACGCCGCCGATGGCGGTCGCGAGCCATAGCGGGTCCTGCCAGTTCGAGTACAGCGGGGCGGCGAAGCCGGTCGACCAGTCGGCGGAGGCCGAGCCCAGCCGCGAGATCGACAGGTTCAGGCCGAAGGCGAAGCTGAGCTCGCTGCCCTTGAACCAGCGGGCGAGCACCGTCGTCGCGGCAACGATCATCGGCTCTGCGCCCAGGCCCAGCAGGAAGCGCCCCGCCACGATGGTCTCGAAATCGGGCCCCAGCGCCGTCATCGCCGCGGCAATCACGCAGACCACCGCGAACACCAGAAGGGCCAAGCGGGTGCCGAAGCGGTCGATGAACCAGCCGCCGGCCAACAGCACCAGCAAGGCCGCGATGCTGTAGGCCGTGTAAAGCCAGCCCACCTGGCTGTGGCTGAAGCCGAGCTGCGAGCGCATCAGATCGACCACCGGGCCGAGCGCGTCGTACAGGTAGTAGTTGCCGAACATCGCTAGGCTGACCAGCACCAGCGCGGTCCAGCGCTGCAGGGGCGAAGGCGGGGGCAGGGCGGTCGGGTTCATCCGGGGCGTCTCCAAGGCTCGCGGCACCCTAGCCGAAGCCCCGTCCACCGGAAACGCCTGCCGCGCCGCGTGATCACGCAGCGCCTACAATGGCGGTTTTCCTGCTCCCGGCTCCGTCATGTCCGCCGTCTACGCCCCCGCGATCCCCCGTCCGGTCCCCGCCCGCCACCGTGGCCTCAATCGCGCCGAGATCTGCGACCAGAACTTCAGCGAGTTCGTGAAGGCCTGGGATGGCCCGGTCCACGCGGCGCCGGCGGCGGACGCCCCGGTGCTGCCCGGCGCCACGTTGACGGCCGCGGACTTCTTGCACCTGTTCGAGTCGCAGCTGATCAGCCGACACCTCGACCTGATGGCCCGCGTGCTGCGCGTGCAGAACAAGGTCTTCTACACGATCGGTTCGAGCGGCCACGAAGGCAACGCGATGGTCGCCCGCGCGACGCGCCACACCGATCCGGCCTTCCTGCACTACCGCTCGGGCGGCTTCATGGCGGAACGCTTCCGCAAGCTGCCGGGCATGGACCCGATCATGGACTCGGCGCTGAGCTTCGCGGCCAGCAAGGATGACCCGGCCTCCGGCGGCCGCCACAAGGTCTGGGGCAGCAAGCCGTTGTGGGTGCTGCCGCAGACCTCGACGATCGCCTCGCACCTGCCGAAGGCGCTCGGCACGGCCGTCGCCATCGAGCAGGCCCGCCGCATCGGCCACGCGCTGCCGATCCCCGAGGATTCGATCGCCATCTGCTCGTTCGGTGATGCCAGCAGCAACCACGCCACGGCGCAGACGGCCTTCAACGCCGCCGCGTGGACGGCGCACCAGAAGCTGCCGGCGCCAGTGCTTTACGTCTGCGAAGACAACGGCATCGGCATCTCGGTGAAGACGCCCACCGGTTGGGTTGCCGAGCGTTACCGCAACATGCACGGCCTCGACTATTTCTTCGCCGATGGCCTGGACCTCGCGTCCGGTTACGGACAAGTGCGCGAAGCGGTCGAGCATTGCCGCCGCACGCGCCGTCCCACCTTCCTGCACCTGAAGACCACGCGGATCATGGGCCACGCCGGCACCGACTTCGAGATCGAGTGGCGTTCGATCGACGAGCTCGTGCAGGTGGAGGCCAGCGATCCGCTGCTGCGCTCGGCTGAGATCGCGCTGATGTCGGGCCTGATGTCGAAGGACCAGCTGCTGGCCTACTACGAGTCCTTCCGCGCCAAGTGCTTTGCTGCGGCCGAAGAAGCCGACCGCCGCCCGAAGATCGAGACGCTGGAGGAGATCGTCGCGCCGCTCGCGCCCTACCATGCGGACCTCGTGCAGCGCGAAGCCACCCGCAATGACTACGCCGAGGCCCGCCTGAAGGCCTTCGGCGGCGAGGCCAAGCTGCCCGAGAAGCAGCCGGCCAAGCACCTCGCCATCCAGATCAACCAGGCCCTGCACGACCTGTTCGCCAAGTACCCGGAAACGCTGCTGTTCGGCGAGGACGTGGCGCAGAAGGGCGGCGTGTACACGGTGACGAAGGGCCTGCACAAAGCCTTCGGCCCGGCGCGCGTGTTCAACACGCTGCTCGACGAGACCATCATCCTCGGCCTCGCGCAGGGTTACGCCAACCTCGGCATGATCCCGGTGCCCGAGATCCAGTACCTCGCGTACTTCCACAACGCCTGCGACCAGATCCGCGGCGAGGCCTGCTCGCTGCAGTTCTTCTCGAATGGCCAGTACCGCAACCCGATGGTCGTGCGCATCGCCGGACTCGGCTACCAGCGCGGCTTTGGTGGGCACTTCCACAACGACAACTCGATCACCGCGCTGCGCGATATCCCCGGCCTCGTGATCGGCTGCCCGAGCCGCGGCGACGATGCGGCGATGATGTTGCGCACGATGATGGCTCTGGCTCGCGTGGACGGCCGCGTCTGCGCCTTCCTCGAGCCGATCGCCACCTACATGACGAAGGACCTGCACGAGGCCGGCGACGGCCTGTGGCTCACCGAGTACCCGGCGCCCGACCGCGCCATCCCCGTGGGCGAGGGCAAGGTCTATGGCGAGGGCGATGATCTGGTGATCTACACGTTCGGCAACGGCGTGCCGATGAGCCTGAAGGCCGCCCGCCAGATCGAGGCGGCGCAGGCCTGGAAGGTGCGCGTCGTCGACCTGCGCTGGCTGCTGCCGCTCAACGAGGCCTTCATCGTCGAGCAGGCGAAGACCGCGAAGCGCATCCTCGTGGTCGACGAGGGTCGGCGCAGCGCCGGGGTGGGCGAGGGGATCATCACCGCGCTGGTCGAGGGCGGCCTCGGCGCGACGCCGCTGGCGCGCGTCTGCGGTGCCGACACCTACACGCCGCTGGCCGGCGCGGCCTTCCTCGTGCTGCCGTCCGAGGCGGACATCGTGGCCGCCGCCGCCGGGTTGGCCTGAGGTAAGCTTCGCGCTGGAAGGAGTTCGCCCGATGCCCCAGTCCCGGCCCCTGACCTTGCTGTTCGCCGACGTCAGTGGCAGCACCAAGCTGTTCGAGCAGCGGGGCGACGTGGTCGCCCGCCAGCTCATCGCGCAGATCCTCGAGGGTCTGTCGGTGGTCTGCCGCAAGTACGACGGACGCGTCATCAAGACCATCGGCGACGAGATCATGTGCGCCATCCCCACCGCGATGGACGGCGTCGATGCCGCGGTCGCGATGCAGCGCCACGTCGCTTCGGATCCCACCTGCATCGCCAACCACCTCGCCATCCGCATCGGCCTGCACTACGGCGAATGCCTGGTCGAGGACGACGGCGATGTCTACGGCGATGCCGTCAACACGGCGGCACGCATGGCGAAGCTGGCCGGGCGCGAGCAGATCGTCACCACGGCTTCCACCGTGGCCGGCCTCCGGCATGCACCGTTCCGTTCCTTGGGCACGGCCCAAGTGTCCGGCAAGCTGCAGGCCATCGAAATCGTCGACATCATCTGGCAGGAGAACCCCGCCGGCATGACGATGGTGCAGAGCGCGTTGGGCCTGGGCAACGCGCCGGCACTCGACAACCGCCTGATCCTCGAGTTCAAGGGGCGCACCATCGAGCTGACCCCGACCTCGCCGCCGCTCACGCTCGGGCGCGATCCGGGCAGCAGCGTCGTCGTGGAATCCGATTGCGTCAGCCGCAGCCACGCGGTGATCGAGTACCAGCGCGGCCAATACATCCTGACCGACCGCTCGACCAACGGCAGCTTCTTCCGCATCGAAGGCGACGACGAGCAGCGCGTCCACCGCGACGAGGCCAAGCTCCGCCGCTCCGGCGTGATCAGCCTCGGGAAGGGCTCGGCGCAGAACGCCGATGCCCTGATCTTCTTCCGCTGCCCTTGAGGGCAGCGGGCGTGCGTCAGTTGCTGCGCTGGGCGGCTTCTGCCGCCGGCTGCGGAGCTGCCGCGGGCGGCGCGGGAGCCGGGGCCGCCGCAGCGGCTGGCGCGACGTAACCGAACGAGTTGAGCAGCAGGCGCTCAAGGCCGTCGTAGGCGGCACGGTCGACGCCCACGAGACGCTCGGTCCGAAGTTCGGTCATGACGGCGTAGGCGCCGGGATCTTCGTGGAGCTTCAGCAGAGCGTCCGTGACTTTCTGTCGAACATCTTGGGGCAGCTCCGGCGAGGCGCTGAAGACGCGGCCCGGGACTTCGCGGCTGCGCCAGATCTCGGTCAGCGCCGGATTCTCGCTGGCCATGTAGGCCGGCAGCAGGGTGCCCTCGACATCGCCGGAGAACACGAGATCAGGGCCGTCGGACCACTTGCTGCTCACGGCACGCACTTCCGGCTGTGCCAGCGGGTTGCGGAACGCGTCGAACACCAGGACGTAGGCAAGATTCGGGGCGCCGAGGCTGGCCACGGTGCGGCCCACGATGCCCTCGCGGCCCTCGGCGGCGATCTCCGGATCGGCTACGGCGATCACGAAGGCCGAGCTTTCCTGGGTGCGGGCGACGCCGATCGCCCCGGTACGCTTGTTGCGATAGTCGAAGAAGTGGCCCTCCTCGAACACGAAATCCGTCTTCGCGCCCGAGCGGAGCTCGCGCCAGTGCTCATTGAAGTTGGCGGCCGAACGCACCGAGAAGCGATGGCCCGTGCTCCGATTGAGGTAGGCCACCAGCGGCCCGTAGACCTCACGGACTTGGTCTGCGGGGTAGTTGGGTTCGACCGTCAAGGTGTAGTTCGCGGCCGAGCCGGCCACCGGAACGCCAGCCAGCAGGCCAGCCACGAGAACGGCGCGCCAGGCGCCGCGGAACACAATCGACATCGCTCACAGCCTCCGGAGAAGAATGGCCGCGCCGCCCATGGCCGCGCGACCGATGCCGCCGCAGTTTAGAGCTTTTCTTCAGGCAGGGCGCGCCAAGCCCGCCCAGGGGGGGGACGGCGTCGCGGGTCCGCCAGGGACCTGCACGGGGCCGTCCACGGCCAAGGCCCCGACCGCCAGCCCGCCGAGTCCGTCGCGCGTCGCTTCGACGATCTCCCCCAGGGCGCGCCCCTGCCCATCGGCGACGACCTGTCCCGCGGCGAGGCCGCTTCCATCCAGCCACCACGCTTGCCGCTTCGATTGGCCGAGGAAATGGGTTCGGGCGACGATCTCCTGCCCGGGGTAACAACCCTTTCGGGTACTGAAGGCGTTGAGTCGGTCGAGTGAGAGCATGTGCGGCGTCCAGCCATGCTCGCGGCCGGCGGTCCAGCGCGGCAGGCCGTGCCGCAGGTCGGCTTCACGCCAGCGTCGGGTCGCTTCGGGATCCATCGCCTGCCCATCGTGCGCAGCAATCCTCAGCCGGCGACCCAGGTGGTCCGAGCTCCAGTCGAGGCGTAGCCCGCCATCGGCCGTGGTGATGCAATGGTCGCGGTTGCCGGCAGGTGCGGGCTCGTTCAGGGGCTCGGCAAAGGCGCCAAGGTCGCGCCGGGTCGTGAGCCGGACTTTGCTCCGGAACACAAAGCGCTGGAGGCCCTCGCGCAGGGCGTCGACCGGTTCATCGAGCACCACCAGCAGCAGATCCCCGGGCGCCAGCTTCGCGAGCGCGAACAGCGCGACCACCCGGCCCTTGGCATTGAGCCAGCCATTCCAATGCCAGCGTCCGACGCCCAAGCCTTGCACGTCGTTCATCGTTTGGGCCTGCGCGAAGGCCTCCGCGTCGGGGCCTTGGATCGACAGCAGGCCGATGTCGCCAATGAGGGCGGATTCAGTGGATTTCACGGTGCCGTGCTTGAACGTCGGGGAACGGGTGCTTAACATCCGCGGATGCTTCCGCAGACGCACAGTCTAGGCGACCTCGATCCAACCGAGGGTCGGCCTGAATCGACGCACGCCGAGGCGGACGCGGCGAACCCTTGGCCCTCGGCCGCCACCGGAGCCGGCGTGCCGGCCGAGGTCGGCGGTCGCGACGGCCCGGAACCCACCCGCTTCGGCGACTGGGAAAAGAACGGCCGCTGCATCGACTTCTGACCGCAGGACGCGGTTCCCCATCCGACACACCGAACGAGCGGAGCCCATGGCCACGCAGCAACGACCCTTGTCACCGCATCTGCAGATTTACGCGAAGCAGATCACTTCCACGATGTCGATCCTGCATCGCGCCACGGGCGTCGTGAACGCTCTCGGCGTGCTCGCGCTGGCATGGTGGCTCGTGGCGCTCGCCGCGGGCGGCGAAGCCTACGCGCAGTTCAGCGCCGTCGCCGGCTCCCTGCCGGGCAAGGTGGCTCTGTTCGGCTTCGCGGCCACGTTGGTCTACCACCTGCTCAACGGCGTCCGCCATCTGGTCTGGGACATGGGCCTCGGCTTCGAGATCCCGCAGGTTTACCGCTCGGGTTACACCGTGATCGCCCTCGCGGTCATCTTCACCGGCCTGCTTTGGTACGCGGGCTTGGGCGTCGGAGGTGCCGCATGAGCCGTCTCCGTCATCCCTGGGCCGTCGCCCGTGGCCTCGGCAGCGCGAAGGAAGGCGTCGCCCACTGGTGGGCGCAGCGCGTTTCCGCCGCCGCGCTGCTCTTCCTCGTGCCTTGGTTCGTCATCACGGCGGTCTCGCTGATCGGCCTCGACCATGCGAATGCCCGCGCCTACCTCGCCGAGCCGATGAACGCGACGCTGATGCTGGCCTTCGTGCTGGCCGTCACCTGGCATGCGCGCCTCGGCCTGCAGGTGGTCATCGAGGACTACATCCACACGCCGTGGCTGGAGGTCGCGCTGCAGCTTCTCGTGAAGTTCGCCTACGCGCTTGCTGCCCTCGCGTCCGTCGTGGCCATCGGCCGCATCGCCTTCACCGCCTGAGCCTCCCATGACGACTGCCTACAAGATCACCGAGCACCAGTACGACATGATCGTCGTCGGTGCGGGCGGCGCCGGCCTCCGCGCCACCTTCGGCCTCGCCGCGAAGGGCCTGCAGACCGCCTGCATCACCAAGGTCTTCCCGACGCGCTCGCACACCGTGGCGGCGCAGGGCGGCATCTCCGCCGCACTGGCCAACATGGGCGAAGACGACTGGCGCTACCACTTCTTCGACACCGTGAAGGGCTCGGATTGGCTGGGCGACCAGGACGCCATCGAGTACATGTGCCGCGAGGCCATCCCGGCCATCATCGAGCTCGAGCACTACGGCGTGCCGTTCTCGCGCACCGAGGAAGGCAAGATCTACCAGCGCCCCTTCGGCGGCATGACCACCCGCTACGGCGAGGGCCCGCCGGCCCAGCGCACCTGCGCCGCGGCCGACCGCACCGGCCACGCCATCCTGCACACGCTGTACCAGCAGTCGCTGGCGCATGACGCGCGCTTCTTCATCGAGTACTTCGCCCTCGACCTGATCATGGACGAGGAGGGCGTCTGCCGCGGCGTCATCGCGCTGGACATGGCCGAAGGCACGATCCACGTGTTCCGCGCCCACGGCGTGGTGCTGGCCACCGGCGGCTACGGCCGCGCCTACTTTTCGGCCACGTCGGCGCACACCTGCACCGGCGACGGCGGCGGCATGGCGCTGCGCGCGGGCCTGCCGCTGCAGGACATGGAGTTCGTGCAGTTCCACCCGACCGGCATCTACGGCGCGGGCTGCCTGATCACCGAAGGCGTGCGTGGCGAAGGCGGCATCCTGCGCAATGCGCAGGGCGAGCGCTTCATGGAGCGCTACGCGCCGAGCGTGAAGGACCTCGCCCCGCGCGACATGGTCAGCCGCTCGATGACCATCGAGATCCGCGAAGGCCGAGGCGTGGGCGCCAACGGCGACCACATCCACCTTGACCTGACCCACCTCGACCCGAAGGTCATCCACGAGCGCCTGCCGGGCATCGCGGAGACGGCGAAGATCTTCGCCGGTGTCGACGTCGAGAAGCAGCCGATCCCGGTGCTGCCGACCGTCCACTACAACATGGGCGGCCTGCAGACCAACTACCACGGCGAAGTCGTCACCAAGAAGGACGGCAACCCGGATTCGGTCGTGCCGGGCCTTTACTCGATCGGCGAAGCGGCCTGCGTGTCGGTGCACGGTGCCAACCGCCTCGGCTCGAACTCGCTGCTCGACCTCGTGGTGTTCGGCCGCGCGGTGGCCAACCGCTGCGCCGAAACGATCAAGCCGGGCCAGCCGCACAAGCGCCTCGCCTCGGACGCGCTCGACAAGTCGCTGGCCAACCTCGACAAGCTGCGCTACGCCAAGGGCGGCACGCCGACGGCCGACATCCGCCTGAACATGCAGCGCATCATGCAGAACGACGCCGCGGTGTTCCGCACCGGCGAGACGCTGCAACAGGGCGTCAACAAGATCAACGCGGCCTTCAAGAGCTTCGAGGACGTGAAGGTCAGCGACCGCTCCTTGGTTTGGAACTCCGACCTCATCGAGACGCTGGAGCTGCAGAACCTGCTCTCGCAGGCGGTCGTCACCATGGTGTCGGCGGAGAACCGCAAGGAATCGCGCGGCGCCCACGCCCGCGAGGACTTCACCGAGCGCAACGACGCTGAGTGGATGAAGCACACGTTGTGCTGGATCGACGAGAAGGGCAACACGCGCATCGATTATCGTCCGGTGCACGGGTACACCCAGACCGACGCGGTGCAGGCCATTCCGCCGAAGAAGCGCGTTTACTGACATGGGCGCCGAGCGCGAAGGCGGCTTGCTGGCCTGGCAGTTCCGCGATTACGCGGAACGCCACCAGGACAAGCTCAACCTGTGGTTGCACCTCTACGCGGTGCCGGCCTTCATCGCCGGCACGCTTGCGGCGGTGCTGAACCTGCTCGCGCTCAGCCTCGTCGGTGTCGTCGCGTCGCTTTCGTTCGTGGTCCTCGCCTTCCTGATCCAGGGCCTCGGCCACAAGCGCGAGGCTTCGGCGCCGGTGCCTTTCGATGGTCCCGGTGATTTCCTGAAGCGCGTCTTCGCCGAGCAGTTCGTCACCTTTCCCCGTTTCGTCCTTTCCGGCGGCTGGATGCGCAACGTCACGCGCCCCGCCGGGCACCACTGACCCGAGGTCACACGATGGCTGAGTTCACCCTTCCCCAGAACTCCAAGATCGGCAAGGGCAAGCATTTCCCCGCGCCGGCCGGGGCGAAGAACGTCCGCAGTTTCAAGGTGTACCGCTGGAATCCGGATGACGGAAAGAACCCCAGCGTCGACACCTACGACGTCGACCTCGACAGCTGCGGCCCGATGGTCTTGGACGCGCTGATCAAGATCAAGAACGAGATCGATCCGACGCTGACCTTCCGCCGCTCCTGCCGCGAGGGCATCTGCGGTTCGTGCGCGATGAACATCGACGGCACGAACACGCTGGCCTGCACCAAGGCCATCGACGAGTGCGGCAAGAAGGACGTGCCGATCTACCCGCTGCCGCACATGCCGGTGATCAAGGACCTCGTGCCGGACTTGACGCACTTCTACGCGCAGTACGCCTCGATCCGTCCGTGGATGCGCACCCAGAGCGCCGCGCCGGCCAGCCGCGAGCGCCTGCAGTCGCCGGAAGACCGCAAGAAGCTCGACGGCCTTTACGAGTGCATCCTCTGCGCCTGCTGCAGCACCAGCTGCCCGAGCTACTGGTGGAACGGCGACCGCTACCTCGGCCCGGCCATCCTTCTGCAGGCCTACCGCTGGATCGTCGATTCGCGCGACGAGGACACCGGCGCTCGCCTCGACGACCTCGAGGATCCGTTCAAGCTCTATCGCTGCCACACGATCATGAACTGCGCGCGCACCTGCCCCAAGGGATTGAACCCCGCCAAGGCGATCGCCGAGATCAAGAAGCTGATGCTCGCGCGCCGGGGCGCCTGATGCTTGCCGCCTCGTCGCTCGCATGGCCGATGCTGGCGATGGTGGCGCTGGTGTTCGGCGTGGCCGGCCGCTTGTTCCTGACCCGCATCCCGGAGATGAAGCGCCGCCGTATCCACCCGCAAACGGTGGCGTCGGCGAAGCAGATGGCCGAGGCCATGGAGGACACCCGGGCCGCGGACCACTTCCGCAATCTCTTCGAGACCCCGGTGCTGTTCTACGCCGGCTGCCTCGCGGCGATGCAGACCGGCGTGGCCACGTTCGGCGTCCTGCTGATGGCTTGGGCTTTTGTCGGCGCGCGCGTGATCATGGCCATCGAGGCCTGCGGCCGGAACAAGGTGATGCGCCGCTTCCAGGCCTTCGTCGCCGGCTGCACGGCCCTGCTGTTCCTCTGGATCCAGCTCGCCCTGCACTGGGCGGGCGTGCTCTGACCGGCGGTCGGGGCAGGGGACTCGCCGCGTGGCCGACGTCGATCCGATCGAACTCAAGCGCCTGAAATGGCGCTGCCGCCGCGGCATGCGCGAGCTCGACCAGCTGATGGAACGGTTCCTCGACCGCGCTTTCGCGACGTCTTCTGACGAAGAGCGCGCGCTTTTCCTGCGGTTGCTGGACACCGAAGACGACATCCTGTGGCGATGGTGCATGGGCCGCGAGCGCCCGGAGGACCCCGCCCTTGCTGGATTCGTCGATCGACTGCTCACCCTGCCGCCTTGAGTGGCGCCCGTCGCGCTGGAACGCGGCGGTGATTGTGGTGCTCTGGCCCTTGGCCGCCAGTTCCCTGTTGGCGACGCGCTGGGCCGGCGCGCTTCCCTCATGGAGCTCTTGGCTTCTCGTCGTCCTTGCGACGGGCCTCGGGCTTTGGCGCGCGAACGTCGCCCTGTGCGAGCCGGACGGCGTGCTCGAGTTGCTGCCGGAAGGGCGGGCGCGTTGGTCGCCGACGGGCAGCGCACCCCTGGAGGGGACGGCCGCGGCGCATGAACAGTGGCCGGTGACCACCGTCCGATTCCCCGCCTGTGGCACCACGCTGGCGTTCTGGCCGGATACGCTTGGCGCGCCCGGACGCCGCCAGTTGCGACGCTGGGCCCGCTCGGCGACGCCGGTGTCGCCGCTCCCGCAGTTCTGGATGGGCTAGCCAATGTTCCAACCCCTTCCGCTGGCGATCGGCCTGCGCTACCTCCGCGCTCGCCGCCGTGACCGGCGCATCAGCTTCACGTCCGCCGCGTCGATCCTCGGCATCGTCGTCGGCGTGGTCGCGCTGATCACCGTCATCGCGGTGATGAGCGGCTTCCAGCGCGAAATCCGTGACCGCCTGCTCGGCTCGGTGGCGCACGTGACCGTGGCCGGATACGGCGGGCCGCTGGAAGACTGGTCCACGGTGGTCGATATCGCGCGCGAGGACGCCCGCGTGGTCGGCGCGGCGCCCTACGTGCAGCGCGAGGGCCTGCTCAGCGGCGCGCGCACCAGCGCCGGGCTGGTGATGGGCATCCGGCCCGACCAAGAGCGTGGCGTGTCGGAACTGGCCACGCGGATGCGCAGCGGCGCCATCGATGACCTGGTCGACGGCAGCTTCGGCATCGTGCTTGGCGACCAGCTCGCCATTGCGCTCGGCGCGCGCGTCGGCGACCGCATCAATGTCACCCTCAACGAATTCACCAGCACGCCGATCGGCGCGATCCCGCGTTCGAAGCGCTTCACCGTGGTCGGCACGTTCTCGATGGGCGAGCACACCGCCGACAGCAGTTTCGCCTTCATTGCGCTGGGCGATGCCCAGCGCCTGTTGCGGATGGGCGAGGGCGTCAGCGGCGTCCGCATCAAGGTGGCCGATCTATGGACGGCCGGCACCGTCGCCGACGACCTGGCAACGCGCATTCCCGTGCCCGTCATCGCCAGCGACTGGATGCGCGACAACCGCAACTTCTTCAGCGCGCTGGCGCTCGAACGCACGGTGATGTTCCTGCTGCTTTCGCTGGTGGTGACGATCGCCTCGTTCAACCTCGTCTCCTCGCTGGTGATGCTGGTGCAGGAGAAGCAGGCCGATATCGCCATCCTGCGCACGCTCGGCCTCACGCCGCGGCAGGTGATGGGCGTGTTCATCGTGCAGGGCAGCGTGATCGGCCTCGTCGGCACGACGCTGGGCGTGATCGGCGGCGTGCTGCTCGGCACGAACCTCGGCGCGGTCGTGCGCTGGGTCGAAGGCCTGCTGGGCGTGACCCTGATGCCGCCGGACGTCTACTACATCACCGGGGTGCCGACCGCCGTGTATCCCGGCGATGTCGCCGCGGTGGCCGGCATGACCCTGCTGCTCAGCTTCCTTGCCACCCTTTACCCGGCCTGGCGTGCCTCGCGCACCGACCCGGCCACGGCCCTGCGCTATGAGTAATGCGATGACCACCGTCCTGGAGGCCCGGCGCCTCACCAAGACCTATCGCGAGGGGCCGCTGGAGACGCCGGTGTTCCGCGACCTCGAGCTCGCCGTGAATCGCGGCGAGACCGTGGCGATCATAGGCGCTTCCGGCGCGGGCAAGAGCACCCTGCTGCACCTGTTGGGCGGGCTCGACACGCCGACCTCGGGCGACGTCCGCGTCGACGGCCAGCCGATGGCGGCCCTCGACGACGCGGCGCGCGGGCGGCTGCGCAACCGCGCGCTGGGCTTCATCTACCAGTTCCACCATCTCCTCCCCGAGTTCACCGCACTCGAGAACGTGATGCTGCCCTTGCTGGTCCGCGGCGCATCGGCGCGCGAGGCGGAACCGCCGGCGCGGGCTCTGCTGGAGGCCGTGGGCATCGCGCATCGCCTCGGGCACAAGCCCGGCGAATTGTCCGGCGGCGAGCGGCAGCGCTGCGCCGTGGCGCGCGCGCTCGTGGCGAAGCCGTCGTGTGTGCTCGGCGATGAGCCCACCGGCAACCTCGACGAGGATTCGGCCCGCGTGGTTTTCGACCTGCTGCTGTCGCTGAACCGCGCGCAGGGGACGGCTCTGGTGATGGTCACGCACGACCGGCGCCTCGCCCAGCGGCTCGACCGCGTGCTCGAGCTGAAGGGCGGGCGGCTGCAGCCCTGGGTGCCGGACTGACATGAGTGCCGGGCAAGGACGCCCTTCGACCCTCGATGCCGGATGGATGGCCGCCCTTTGCAGTGGCGTGCTGTTGCAGTTGTCCGCTGCCACGTTGTTGCCGCGCGGCCAGGCCATCGCGCTGCTGGTGCTCGCCGTCCTTGCCTCGGTGCTTGCGTGGCGACAGTCCCGCGGCGCTTCGTCCCCGCGCAGTCGCGCAGTGTGCCTCGGCGTGTCGTGGCTGGGGGCCTTCGCCCTGGGGGCCGGACTCTGCGGCTTGCACGGCCAGTCCGCCATGGCGCGTCGGCTGCCGTCCTCCTTGGAGGGCGGGACGGCCGAGCTCGACGTCCGCATCGTCGGCTTGAGCGAGCGGCGCGCGGACGCCACGCGTGTGGTCGCCGATATCGAACGCGTGCCGAGGGCGTCGGCGGCGCGGCGTGGCGCACTCATCGGGCGCCGGATCGTCCTCGATTGGTATCGCGGCGGTCGAGCGCTGAAGCCCGGCGAGCGCTGGCGATTGACGGTGAGATTGCGGCCGTGGTCGCCTCCGCTGAATCCCGGCGACCCTGACGAAGCGAGGCGTGCGCTGGTGGCCGGGATCGACCTGCAAGGGACGGTGGTCGCAGGTGATCGGCCGTTGCGCCTCGGCGGCAGTGCCGGATTGGATGCGCTGCGCGAGGTGGTGTCGGTGCGGATCACCGACGCACTCGGCGGGCATGACGCGCGTTTCGTCGCCGCGCTGGCGGTGGGCGACACGCGCGGCTTGGCGGACGGCGACTGGGAGCGACTCCGGCAGTTCGGTCTCACCCATCTGGTCGCGATCTCAGGCTTCCACGTCGGGTTGGTCGCGGGTTTGGGCGTCATCGTCGTGCGCCTGCTTTGGTGGTGGCGTCCGACGCTGGCACACCGCATGCGTCGCCGACCGGCGGCGGCCGTCGCCGCCTTGCTGGTGGCGACGGCGTATGCCGCGCTCGCGGGCTTCAGCCTGCCGACCCTGCGCACCGTGTTGATGATCGGCATGGTGGCCCTCGTCATCGCGCGCCGTCGCCGCGCCCCCACCGCCCAGCCCCTGCTGTTGGCAATGGCGGTGCTCGTGGCGTGCGACCCGTTCGTGCTGCTGAGCCCGGGCTTCTGGTTGTCTTGCGGCGGCGTGGCATGGCTGCTCTGGTGCCTCCCAGGCACCGCGGACCCATGGAGTCCACGGGTGTTCATGAAGGCCCAATGGGTTGCCACCTTGGGGCTGATGCCCCTGGGCGCGGCGCTCTTCCTCCAGGTGCCGGTCGCCGGGCCGCTGGCGAATCTCGTGGCGATCCCGTGGATCAGTCTCGTCGTGGTGCCTTTGTCCCTTCTGGGGACGCTGCTGGTGCCGGTGTCCGCATCGCTGTCGGCCATGGCGTGGCAAGGCGCGGCGACGGCCATGGACACCTTGTGGTGGGGCCTGGCGATGGTCCCGCCGGCCTGGTCGACCGTGAGATGGTTGCCCGAGGGCACCAGTGGGGCGGTGGGGCTTGCGATGCTCGGCGTGGCGATCGTGCTCCTGCCACGAGGCATCAGTTGGCGTCCCGTCGGCGCGCTTCTCGTGCTTCCGCTGCTCTTTCCCGCCCAACCTTCCGCGGACGAAGGAAGCTTCACGGTGACGACCCTGGCCCTGCCGAGGGGCGACGCCATCGTCGTGCGCACCGCTCGCCACACGGTGCTCGTCGATGCGGGCCCCGGGACTCTGGACCTCCCACGACGACTGCGCGCTGCGGGTGTCGAGACGATCGACCTGCGCATCGAGACCCGGCGAAATGCCGGACGCGCCGGGGGAGCTCGGGAGGTCGACCGGGCCTTCGGCACGCAGCGGGTTTGGCGGGCTCCGGGCACGGAAACGTGGGGCCAGGGCTTGGAACGTTGCGAGGCCGGGCAGGTCTGGCGCGAGGACGGCGTGCTCATCGCCGCCATGGGGCCGGCGTCTGCGGCGTCGGGGGCTTCGCCGGACGAGGCCTGCGTGCTGCGAATCGCCGGCGTGTCCGGGCGCGAGGCTTGGCTTCCGAGCGACGCCGGCCGTTGGGTCGCGCACCGACTCGCCGCGCCTACCCAGGGCGCCTGGGTCATCGGCGCGCCGGCAGCACTCGCCGACTGGCATGCCGCCCTCGGTGCGCACGGCGGCCTCGCCACTCGAGCGCCGGGACCCTCCCTGGCGCGTCGTTGGCCGGAGGCGCTGCATCGGGTGGACCTCGAGGGGGCTCTCGTCTGGCAGTCCTCCGGTCCGCCGTCGCTGCGCCCTGCTCGCATCGGCGGGCGCCGATGGTGGCATGCGCCATCGCATTGAGCCGCGCCGCGCGCCCGCAATCCCCCGCTGGGCGGGGCGATGCGGCATCCCGAGCGGCTATGCTGTCGCTTCCCCTCATGAGGTTTCGCCATGCTTGAACTGGTCATCGCCGGCGGATGGGTCATGGTGCCGATCCTGCTGCTTGCGGTGGGTGCCATCGGCATCTCGATCGAGCGCGCCTGGACCCTGCGCCGCAGCGAGGTGCTGCCCCCGGGACTCGGTGACGAAGTGCGGCAGTGGGCGCGCGGCCGGCAGCTCGACCCCAAGCACATCGACGTGCTTCGAACCAATTCCCCGCTTGGGGCGCTGCTTGCCGCCGCGCTCGACGTCCGCCACCGCTCCCGCGAGCTGATCAAGGAACGCGTCGAGGACACCGGCCGCCACGTTCTGCACGATCTGGAGCGCTTCCTCCCGACACTCGGCACCATTGCCGCGGTTTCCCCGCTTTTGGGTCTGCTCGGGACGGTGTTCGGCATGATCTCGATGTTCATGGGCATCCTCGAGGCCGGCGTCGGCGACGCCAATCGGCTTGCCGGTGGCATCGGCCAGGCGCTGGTCTCGACGGCGGCCGGCCTGCTGGTGGCGATTCCGGCCCTGGTCGCCCACCGTTGGTTCCGCGCCCGGGTGGCCGGGTTCGTCATCGAGATGGAAAAGGAGGCCATCGCCCTGGTCGATGCCATCGACGACCACGCCGTGAGCGGCAAGGCGAAGGGCAAGGGAGCGGCGGGTTGAAGCTCCAGCGGGCCAATGAGGGTGACGAGCCCGAGATCAACCTGATCTCGCTGATCGACGTCATCTTCTGCATCATCATCTTCCTCGTGGTGACGACGACCTTCGACGTCCGCACCTCGCTTCGCCTCGAACTGCCGACGGCCGCGGGACCGACCATCGAAGCCTCGGACGATCCGTTGACGGTGGTCGTCGACGCCGAGGGCAGGCTCTACCTCGGCACCGCGGAGCTGCCGAGGGAAGACCGTGCCGCCCTGGTCGCGGCGTTGTCCCGGGTCGAGGGGGATCGCGCCGCCCTCCGTGTCGTGCTCCGTGCCGATGCCCGCGCCCCCCACCAGGCCGTCGTGACGGCGATGGACGCACTGGGCCAGGCCGGCTTCGTCCGCCTCTCCATCGCCACGATGCCGGAGGAGGGCGGGTGAGCGTCCCGGAAGCGACCGGCTGGGCCACCTACAAAAGGCTGCTGCGCTGGACCGTGCCGCACCGCCTGCTGATCGCCCTCGCTTTCGTCGGGATGATCGTCGAGGCCGCCGCGGCCGGCGCATTCACGATGTTGATGAAGCCCATGGTCGACGAGACCCTGGTCGCGCAGAACGACGCCGCGCGCTGGGAATTGCCGCTCATCATCGTCGGCATTTTCGTGATGCGCGGCATCGCCACCTTCGTGACCGACTACGGCATGGCCCGGGCCGGCCGCAGCGTGGTCCGGGACCTGCGCATCGCCGTGCTCGACAAGATGCTCCGGCTGCCCAGCGCGCGTTTCGACCGCGAGCCGGTCCCCTCCCTGGTGTCGCGCCTCAACTTCGACACGGAGCAGGTCGCGCAGGCCAGCACCGACGCCTTGAAGGTGCTGGTCACCGACACGCTCACCGTCGTCGCCATGGTCGGGGTGATGCTGTGGTACAGCCCGACCGTGACCGCCGCCATCGCCGTCATCGTGCCCTTGATCGCGGTCATCGCCGCCTATGTCAGCGGCCGCTACCGGCGGCTCAACCGGCGCATCCAGGAGGGCGTCGGCGAACTGGCGACGGGCGCCGAGGAAATCCTCGCCGGCCAGCAGGACATCAAGGTCTACGGTCGCCAGTCGGTCGAAGTGGCGCGCTATCGCGGATTGGCCAATGCCAACCTGCAGTTGAACATGAAGGTCGAGTCGACCCGCGCGGCCGCGTCGTCGGTGATCCAGCTGCTGGGCGCCATCGCCTTGGCGGTGCTGCTCGGCGTCGCGAGCATGGAGGCATCGCAGGGGCGCCTCTCGGCGGGCGCCTTCGTGGCGATCATGACCTCGATGATGGCGCTCATCCCTTCGCTGCGGCGGCTCGCCAACGTGCAGGCGGTCCTGCAGCGCGGCATCGCCGCAGCAGTGCGCCTGTTCGGTTTGCTGGACGAGGACGAGGAGGGCGATCGCGGGATGCATGCCCCCGGACGGGCGCGGGGGGTCATCGTCTTCGAGGATGTCGGCTTGCGCTATTCCGGGGCGGAACGCGCCGCCTTGGAGGGGGTGTCGCTTCGCGCGGAGCCCGGCACCGTCACCGCCATCGTGGGCCGGTCGGGCAGTGGCAAGACCACGCTCGCCCGTTTGCTGCCGCGCTTCTACGACCCCAGCCACGGGCGGATCACCCTCGACGGCATTCCCTTGGACGAGTGGTCCTTGTCGGCCCTCCGCCGGCAGATCGCGTTGGTGGGCCAGAAGGTGATGCTGTTCGACGACAGCGTCGCCGCCAACATCGCCTACGGAGCTGCCGCCGACGCATCCTCCGAAGCCATTCGCGCGGCGGCCGATGCGGCGAATGCCAGCGAATTCATCGACCGGCTGCCGGAAGGCATGGCCACGCGCATTGGCGAGAACGGGAACCGGCTGTCCGGTGGCCAGCGCCAGCGCATCGCCATCGCCCGGGCGGTGTTGAAGGACGCTCCCATCCTGGTGCTCGACGAGGCGACCGCCGCGCTGGACAACGAGTCCGAGCGCCTCGTCCAGTCGGCCCTGGAGCGCCTCATTCCGAACCACACCACGTTCGTGATCGCGCACCGGCTGTCGACGATCGAGCGCGCCGACCAGGTGCTGGTGATGGAGTCCGGGCGCATCGTCGAGGCCGGAACCCATGCCGAGCTGTTGGCGCTCGGCGGCGTTTACGCCCAGCTCCACCGGGCCCAGTTCCGCGATGCCTGAAGGCCGGCGCGCGTTGCGGGCCTCGCTCGAGGAGCGCTTGACGGCGCGCTGGTACGGCGGCGTCGCCCCCGGCGTTCTGCTTCGTTGGGTCGCGGCCCTGTATGGCGCCCTCATGCGCGCGCGGCGCTGGGCCTACCGGGTCGGGCTGCTGCGGCAGCATCGGCTCGACACCCCGGTGATCGTCGTGGGGAACCGCACGGTGGGTGGCGCCGGCAAGACGCCCCTGGTCATCGCCCTTGTCGACGCCCTGCGCGAGCGCGGCTGGCACCCCGGTGTGCTGAGTCGCGGCTACGGCCGGCGCAGCACGGGCCAGCAGCGGGTCGATGGCGGCAGCGATCCCGGCACGGTGGGTGACGAGCCCCTGCTGGTCCATCTCGCCACCGGCGCGCCCGTGGCCGTCGATGCGGACCGGATCGCTGCGGCCAACGCGCTAATTGCGGCCGGCTGCGATGTGCTCATCGCCGATGACGGACTTCAGCACCTGCGGCTTGGCCGCGTCCTTGAGATCGAAGTGCAGGACGGGCGAGGCCTCGGCAATGGACGGGTGATGCCGGCGGGGCCGTTGCGCGAGCCCTTGCCCCAGCGAGCTGCCGACGTTCGCGTGGTGCACGGCCGGGAGGCGGGCCCTGCCGAAGTACCCATGCGCCTCGAACTGCGCGATGCCCGTCGGATCGGTGCGAGCGCCGGCACGCCGCCGTCGAGCCGGCCGCTGGCCGCTTTCGCCGGTCGGCCCGTGCATGCCGTCGCCGGCATCGGCCACCCTGCGCGCTTCTTCCGTGCGCTCCGTGACGCCGGGCTGGACGTCGTCGAGCATCCGTTTCCCGACCACCACGCCTTCACGGCCGCCGACTTCGACGCGATGCGCGGCGCGCCCGTGCTCATGACCGGCAAGGATGCGGTGAAATGCCGCCACCTTGGCCTGCTCGACGCTTGGGAGGTGCCGGTATCAGCCGGGCTTCCCGACGCGCTCATCGACACCCTCGACCGCCGCCTTCGCGAACCATCCCGCCATGTCGATCCCTGAGTTCATCGTCGCCGTCCCGGCGCGATTTTCCGCGTCACGCCTGCCCGGCAAGCCGCTGCGGCTGCTGGGCGGCGAACCCATCGTCCGCCACGTCGTGCGCCGCGCGCTTGCGGCCGGGGCCGCCGAAGTGGTGTTGGCCACCGACGACGTCCGCATCGCCGAGGCCGTCGCGGGCCTCGCCGTCCGCGTGTGCCTGACCCGCAGCGACCATCCGTCCGGGACCGACCGCCTCGCCGAGTGCGCCGAGCAGTGCGGATGGGCGGACGATGCCCTCGTTGTGAATCTGCAGGGCGACGAGCCTTTCGTGCCGGTGGCCGCGCTGCAGTGCGTGGCGGCGACCCTGGCCGCCAGCGCGGCGCCGATGGCCACCTTGGCCACCCCGATCACCGATGCCGCGATGCTGTTCGACCCGAACGCGGTGAAAGTGGTCACTGACGCCGCTGGCCATGCGCTGTACTTCAGTCGGGCCCCCATGCCGTGGCACCGCGACCGTTACGCGACGGACCGCGTCACGCCCCCCTCGGCCCCGTGCCTCCGCCATATCGGCCTCTACGCGTACCGCGCAGGCTTCCTCCGCGTGTTCCAATCGCTGCCGCCCGGGCGCCTCGAGCAGTTGGAGGCCCTTGAGCAGCTGCGGGTGCTCGAGGCGGGCCATCGCATCGCCGTCGCATTGAGCCCCTCTGCCTTTCCCCCGGGTATCGACACCGAAGACGATCTTTTGCGTGCCGAAGCTGCATTGCGGGACGCATAATCCGCCCAACCCTCCAGGTGGTTCCGCATGGCTTCGACCGCACCCTCCGGCCTCGCGTTGAGCATCGCGCCCGAGTTCGATCCCTCGATGGCCTGGATCAACACCGCGCCGATGACGCTCGCCGGCCTGCGAGGGCACCCGGTGGTGTTGCTGTTCTGGAACGCCGGATCGGCGCATTGCCACAACGCCCTGCAGACGGTGGGTGCGCTTGCCTCGCGCTTCCGCGAGAACGCCGCCTTCGTCGCCGTGCATGTTCCCAAGTTCGACCACGAGCGCGACGGCGCCTATGCGTGGGACGTGCTGCAGGGGGAGGGCGCGGCGCTGCCGCTGGTCAACGACGGCGACTGGGCGGCGTGGCAGCAGTACGCCCTCAGCGCCTGGCCGACGGCCGTCCTGCTGGATGCGCAGGGCTTCATCCGCGAGCGGTTCGTCGGTGATCGCGCCATCGAGAGCCTGCTGCCGGCGCTCGAAGCCGAGATCGACGCGAACTTCCTCCACGCCCCCGGCCACGTGGACACGCCGCGTCTGGACGTGGCGGGAGCACGCAGCGCGCTCGCCGCGCCCGGCGGGCTGGTGGTGAACGCCTCGCGGCTGTACATCGCCGACACCGGCAACCACCGCATCCTCGAGTGCACCCACGACGGTCGCATCCTCCGTCGTATTGGCACTGGCAATCGTGATTTCGTCGACGGTCTCGCCGACGTCGCCGGGTTCAACTCGCCGCGCGGGCTTGCCCTGTTGCAGGACCGCCTGTACGTCGCCGACACCGGCAACCACGCCATCCGCCGTATCAATACGCGGACGGGCGAGGTGGATACGCTGGTCGGCAGTGGTCGCAGCGGCGACCCGGTTCCCGGCGCCTTGCGCTTGCCCAAGGACGGAGTGCTGGACCGTCCCTGGGGGCTCGCGGTGGCCGACAACACGCTGCTCGTCACCTTGGCGGCCTCGCACCAGGTGTGGGCCATCGAACTAGGAACGGTGACCCTGCGGCGCGTCAGTGGCAGCGGCCGCTTCGGCGAGGACGAAGGCGCCGCAGCGGAGGCCACCTTCGCCCAGCCCACCGGCCTCGTCGTGCTCGGGGACAAAGCCTATGTGCTCGATGCGGCCGCCTCGGGCCTTCGCGAGGTCAAACTGGCGGACGGCAGCGTGCGGAACCTCTTCGGTCGCGGGGTCTTCGAGTTCGGATTGAAGGATGGCGGTGGCCGGCAGGCCCTGATGCAGTACCCGACTGCGCTCGCCCCGTTGCCGAATGGCTTGGGTGTCTGGATCGCCGATACGGGCAATGGCGCGCTGCGCCGCTGGGTGTCGCGCAACCAAGCGTTGTCCACCGTGGCGCTGCCGACGTCCCTGCATCGCCCGACGGCCTTGGCGGCCTGGCAGGGGCAGCTGTGGATCGCCGATGCGGGCAACCACCTGGTCTGGCGTCTCGACAGCGACGCCGGCGAGATGCACCGCCTGCCGGTCGGCGAATGAGCGTCGCGCCGTCCGGCGCGGCTTCGGCCTCCGGTGCCGCGCTCTCCACCTCGACGCCCGAACCCTTCGATGCCCGTGCCTTCGTCCGTGGCTTGACCACGGCGCCGGGCGTCTACCGCATGTTCGATGCGGAGGGCGGGATCCTCTACGTCGGCAAGGCCGCCTCGCTGAAGAAGCGCGTCGGCAGCTACTTCAGCAAGCAGCACGCGCCGCGCATCGCGATGATGGTCGCGCGCATCGCCCGCATCGAGACCACGGTGACCCGCACCGCGAGCGAGGCGCTGATCCTCGAGAACCAGCTCATCAAGGCCTTGAAGCCGCGCTTCAACATCCTGATGCGTGACGACAAGAGCTACCCCTACGTGCTGTTGACGCAGGAGGCGTGGCCGCGGCTGGCCTACCACCGCGGGGCCCGTGCGCAGCCCGGGCGCTACTTCGGGCCCTACACCGGCGCGCTCGCCGTGCGCGAGACGATGGACCTCATGTTCAAGCTGTTCCGGCTGCGGAGCTGCGAGGACAGCGTCTTCCGCAATCGCACGCGGCCGTGCCTGCAGCACCAGATCGGCCGCTGCTCCGCGCCCTGCGTCGGCCTGGTGGCCGCGCCGGACTACGCCGATGCCGTGCGCCGCGTCGGGCTGTTCCTCGACGGCCGCAGCGACGACGTGGTGCGCGAGCTTGGGCAATCGATGGAGAGCGCGAGCGCGGCGCTGGAGTTCGAGCGCGCCGCCGGACTGCGCGACCAGATCGCCGCGATCCGCAAGGTGCAGGCGCGGCAGTACGTGGACGGCGACCGCCCCGACCTCGACGTGCTCGCCTGCGTGCAGCAGGCCGGCGTTGCCGTGGTGCTGGTCCTGAGCTTCCGCGACGGCGTGAACCTCGGCACCGCCTCGCACCCGCTGCGCATCGACCGCGACGTGGCGGAGGGCGACATCCTCGAGGCGTTCATCACGCAGCACTACGCGGCGCGCAAACCGCCCCGCGAGATGGTGCTGAGCCATGCGCTCGACGACCCCGAGACGTTGGAAGCGGCGCTTGCCGAGCAGGCTGGGCACGCGGTGGAGATCAAGGCCAGTGTGCGTGGCGACCGCGCCCGCTACCTCGAGATGGCCGTGCGCAATGCCCACCTCGCGCTGGCCACGGAGCAGGCCACTCGCGCCAGCCAGCAGGCGCGCCTCGACGATCTGCAGCAGTTGCTCGGTTTGGCCGCGCCGCCGCAGCGCATCGAGTGCTTCGACATCAGCCACACGATGGGCGAGGCAACGGTCGCAAGCAACGTCGTGTTTGGTCCGGAGGGCGCGCAGACCGCGAACTACCGGCGCTTCAACATCACCGGCATCGAGCCGGGCGACGACTACGCCGCCATGCGCCAGGCCCTGACGCGGCGCTTCAAGCGCGGAGTGGAGGAGGGCGTATTGCCCGACCTGCTGCTGATCGACGGCGGCATGGGGCAGCTGCGGCAGGCCCTCGACGTGCTGGAGGAACTGGCGGTGCAGGGCGTGGCCGTCGTCGGCGTGGCCAAGGGCGAGGCGCGAAAGGCGGGCGAGGAGCGCCTCGTGTTTCCCGACGGCCGTGAACTGCGCCCCGGAGCGGCTTCCCCGGGCCTGCAACTGGTGCAGCAGGCGCGCGACGAGGCCCATCGCTTCGCCATCACCGGGCACCGAAAGCGTCGTGCCAAGGCGCGCGACACCAGCCGGCTGGAAGACATCCCCGGGGTCGGGCCGCGGCGCCGGCAGGCCCTGCTGAAGCACTTCGGAGGCCTCAAGGGCTTGAAGGAGGCGGGCATCGAGGAGATCGCCCGGGCCGACGGCGTGAGTGCGGCCTTGGCTTCGCGCATCTATGCTTTCCTGCATGGCCTGCCCGACGAGGGCGGCGCAGGAGCTCCGCCTTGACGTTGACCATCCCCACCGCGCTCACGCTGTTCCGCATCGTCCTGATCCCGGTGATGGTGCTGGTGTTCTATTCCTCGATGGAGAACGCCCGTTTCTGGGCGGCCGTGATCTTCACCGTGGGCGCGTTGACCGACTGGCTCGATGGCTGGATCGCAAGGCGCTTCAACATGTACTCCGCCTTCGGCGCCTTCCTCGATCCAGTCGCCGACAAGCTCGCCGTCGCCGCGGCGCTGTTCATCGTCGTGCAGGCGCATCCGACGATCTGGCTCACCCTGCTGTCGGCGGTGATCGTCGGCCGCGAAATCACGATCTCCGCCTTGCGCGAATGGATGGCGGAGATCGGCGCACGCGGCGCGGTCGCGGTGGCCTGGGTCGGCAAGCTGAAGACCATCGTGCAGATGGTGGCCATCGTCGCCTTGCTGATCGGGCCGAGCCTTTGGCTGGGGCCCTACCTTCCGCCGCTTCCGGCCCAGGCCCTGGGCGAATGGCTGCTGGCGCTGGCGGCCGCACTGACCCTGTGGTCGGGCGCCGATTACCTGCGAGCCGCGTGGCCGTCCTTCGCCCGCGATGGGCGCTGAACCGGTCCGGGTCGAACCGCCGCGATACGCGTCATGGTGTTGACATCGTCGCCGGAATCGCCATAATGCGCGTCTCCGGTGCGGGAATAGCTCAGTTGGTAGAGCACGACCTTGCCAAGGTCGGGGTCGCGAGTTCGAGTCTCGTTTCCCGCTCCACGTTTTCCCAAGACCTCGGCTCGCCGAGGTCTTGTTTTTTCAGCGGGGCCTGGTGGCAGAGTGGTTATGCAGCGGACTGCAAATCCGCGTACGCCGGTTCAATTCCGACCCAGGCCTCCATCGAATCGAACCGCGCATCGCGCGGTTTTTTTTTTGCCTCGCGAGGGCACGTATGATCCCCGCAGGCCCGGGTGGTGAAACCGGTAGACACAGGGGACTTAAAATCCCTCGGCCGCGAGGCCATGCGGGTTCGAGTCCCGCCCCGGGCACCAGGGAGGATGTCGTCGAGGGGTGAGTGGCGCTGCATCGGGCGGGATGCTGCGCTTGCAACATCCTGGAGAGACGTTCAGGCTTGTGAGGCCAGCACGAGGACGGCCATGGCGGAATCCACGCTTGAACTGATCGACGTGAGTCGACTTCGCGTAGGGATGTACGTGCAGATCGACCTGCACGACGCCGCGCATTCCCTCCCGACCGGCGGCTTCCTGATCCAGAGTGACGCCCAACTGGGCCAGCTGCGCGCCTCGGGGTTGAAGCGCGTGCGTTATTCCCCGAAGCAGAGCACGGTCCCGCCGCTGCCCGAGCAGGGTGTGGTCCCCACGTGGTCCGCTCTGGGCGTGCCGCGCTTCGACGATCCACCCGCGCCCCCCTCTCCGGAGCCGGCACCGCCCGCCCAGGCATCCGCTGACCCGGCACCGCCCGAGCCGGCGCCGGACGGTCCCGGGATAGGCGAACCGGCTCGTTCACCGGTTGCGCAGCGACGCGCCCTGCTGGCCGACCAGCAGGCCAGCCTCGACCGCTGCGAGCACCAGTTCAGCGAGGCCACGCGCCAGTTGCGCGGCGTGTTGCAAAACGCCAAGGCGAACCCGCAGCAGGCCCGGCAGGTCGCGCAGGCGCAGGTCGACGCGATGGTTGGCCAGGTCGCTGGGATGGGCGAGGTGGCGATCCGGCTCCTGTCCGAAAAGGCCGGGCAGGAGACCACGTTCCATGCGATGAACGTCAGCGTGCTCTCCATTCTCCTCGGCCGCGCGCTGAAGTTCGACGAGCCGCAACTCGCGAAGCTCGGGCTCGGTGCGCTGCTGCACGATGTCGGCAAGCTCGAGTTGCCGGATCGCCTGCGCTGGCGCGATGACCAGGCGCCATCGGTGGAACGCAGGCTCTTCCAGGGGCACGCCGCGCACGGCGTCGCGCTCGGAAAGAAGATGGGCCTGCCTCCCGACGTCCTCGACGTCATTGCCCAGCATCACGAGCACGCCGATGGGACGGGTTATCCATCGGGATTGAAGGGGGAGCAGATCAAGCCGCTCGCCCGCGTGGTCGGGCTCGTCAACCAGTACGACAACCTGTGCAACCCGGGCAACCCTGCCCAGGCGCTCACCCCGCACGACGCCCTCGCGCTGATCTTCGCCCGCCAGCGCGACGCCTTCGACGCCGCGGTGCTCGCCGCCTTCATCCGCATGATGGGCGTCTATCCGCCGGGCTCGGTGCTGCAGCTCAACGACGAGCGCTACGCCATCGTCGTCTCGGTCAACTCCGACCGGCCGCTGAAGCCACGCATCCTGATCCATGAGCCCGAGGTGCCTTCCGACGAGGCCCTCGTCTTCGACCTGGAGCACCACCCCGAGATCGGCATCCAGCGCGCCATCAAGCCGGTGCAATTGCCACGCGCGGTCTTCGACTACCTGTCGCCGCGAAAACGCATGTGCTACTTCTTCGAGCGCTCTCTGGCCGCGGCCGGGAGGGACGCCACGGCATGACGGCGAAGCTGCCGCAGGTGCTCATCGAGAGCGTCATCGAGGCCATCTGGCTCGTCGATGCCGTCGACCTGCGCATCCTCGCGGTCAACCGTGCCGCGGAAGACCTGATCGGCTTGCCACGGGCGGAACTGGTGGGCCGGCCGGTGGTGGATTTCGCCTCCACCTCGCAGGATCTGTTTTTCTGGGAGGACGTCGCGGCCGGCCGCTCCCGCGCGATCCGCTCGGAGACGCTGCTGAAGCGGGGCAATGGCGACATCCGCCAGATCGAGCGCCGCGTCAGCCTCGTGCAGATCGAGCAGGGAAGCGCCGTCTACATGGTGGCGATGGTCGACCGCAGCGAACAGCGCAGCGCTGAACAGCAGCTCGAGAACATCATCGCCGAGCTTCGCGCCACGCTCGAATCCACGGCCGACGGCATCCTCGTCGTCGACATGGATGGCGGCATCCGCGGCTTCAACCAGCGCTTCGCCGAACTTTGGGACCTTCCGGATTCCCTGCTGAGCGACCGCAACGACGCCGCCATCTTCGGCTGGCTGACCGAGCATGTGCGCGATGCCGAGGGCTACCGCGACCGGATGGGGCAGATCTCCCGCGCGCCCTTGCTCGAAGCCGACGACGTGCTGGTGCTGCGCAGCGGCAAGGTGCTCGAGCGGGTCACGTTGCCGCAATTCGCCCGCGGGCGGCCGATCGGCCGGGTGTTCTCCTTCCGCGACATCACCCAGCGGTTGGCGGACGAGGCACGGCTGAAGCTCGCCGCGCGCGTCTTCGAGTCCAGCCTCGATGCGATCTTCGTGACCGATGCCCGTTTCCGCATCGTGGCGGCGAACCCCACGTTCGAGCGCCAGACCGGCTGGCAGTCGGTCGAGATCGAGGGAAAGCCCGCCGCCTCGCTGCTGTCGAGCGTGGCGTCGCGGGCGCAAGCGCGGGCCATTCGCAGGGCCCTCCTGCGCGAGGGCTACTGGCAGGGCGAGCTGTGGGCGCGGAAGAACGATGGCTCACCGTACCCCTGCCTGCTCTCATTGGTGCGTGTCGTCGACGACGCGGGTGCGACGCTGCACATGATCGGTTTCGCCAAGGACCTCAGCGAGGCGATGGCCGCCCGCCAGCGCATCGAGGAACTGGCCTTCACCGACCCGCTTACCGGATTGCCGAACCGCGTCCTGCTGCGCGAGCGGTTCGAAATGGCGATCAACTACGCGAAGCGCGAGCGCGGCACCTTTGCGGTGCTGTTCGTCGACCTCGACCGCTTCAAGCAGATCAACGATTCGCTGGGCCACGGCTTCGGCGATCGCGTCCTCATCAGCGTCTCCGAGCGCCTGCAGGACTGCGTGCGCCAGATCGACACCGCCGCGCGCGTCGGCGGCGACGAGTTCATCCTGATCCTGGCCGGTGTGGATGCTGCGGGGGCCGAAGTGGCGGCGCGCCGCATCCTGCACGCCATTTCCCAGCCGGTGGTGGTCGACGGGATGAGCTTCACGCTCACCGTCTCGATCGGCATCGCGATGTATCCGGAGGATGGCGCGGATGCGGACGAGCTGACCAAGAACGCCGACAGCGCGATGTACGCGGTGAAGGAGCGCGGCCGCGCCGACCTGCGCTTCTACCAGCGGCAGATGAACATCGGCCTCCTGTCTCGGATGAAGCTCGACCACGCCCTCCGCCATGCACTGGTCGAGGGCACGCTCGAAGTGCACTACCAGCCGAAATTCCGCATCGAGGATCGCCGCCTGATCGGCGCCGAGGCCTTGGTGCGCTGGGCGGACCCGGAGCTCGGGGCGGTCTCGCCGGGCCGATTCATCCCGGTGGCCGAAGAGAGCGGGGCGATCATCCCGCTCGGCCGCTTCGTGCTGGAAACGACGCTCGCGCAGCTCAGCGAGTGGTGGCGCGCCGGCCTGTGCGTCGCCGTGGCCGTGAACGTGTCGGCGCTGCAGTTCCACCAGAGCGATTTCGTCGAATCCGTCGCCGAAGGATTGCGCCGTCATGGCCTCCCGGGCGAGGCGCTCGAACTGGAGCTCACCGAATCGATCCTGATCGCCGACGTCGACGACGCGATGCGCCGACTCACGGCGCTGAGCGCCTTGGGCGTTCGCCTCGCCATCGACGACTTCGGTACCGGTTACTCCTCGCTGTCCTACCTGAAGCGCTTCCCGATCGAGCGCATCAAGATCGACCGCAGCTTCATCGCCGACCTGCCCGGCAGCGCGGAAAGCGAAGCCATCGTGGTGGCGATCATCCAGATGGGCCGGGCCCTGCGGCTGTCCGTCACCGCCGAGGGCGTGGAGACCGAGGCCCAGCGCGACCTGCTGCATGCCGCGGGTTGCCATGAGATGCAGGGGTGGCTGATGGCGCCCGCCCTGACGGCCGAGGTGTTCTCGAAGCGCTTCGGTGGTGATTCCGGCGAGCGCAAGGCGGGCTGAAAACACCGAACCCGCCTCGCGGCGGGTTCGGTGGTCCAGATGGTGGAGGTGGCGGGAGTTGAACCCGCGTCCGAGAGCACTCCATGCCCGGCACTACATGCTTAGCTCACCGTTCGTTCTCGGCCTGCGGAAACACGGTGTGCGAAGCACGCCGCAGGACACACCCGCTAAGTTTCGCATCCGGCTGGCGGGTCGCCACCGTAAGCTATCCCGTGATAGTGACCCTACATCCACGAGCACAGGCACAAGTGGGTTCGGGGCTTACGCCTTAAGCGGCGAGAGCGTAGACGTCGTCGTTGGCGTCTGAGTTTTTGCTGCTGGATTAACGAGGAAAGCCGCCCCCTCGGCATGCGCCAAGCAATTTCGCAACCCCCGTCGAAGCCAGGACACCCCCGGTTCCGCGGTCGTCGTGAAACAACCTTGCCCGGCCAGTATGGGGACGGGGGCAGGGCGGCACAAGGGCGGACGCGCCGCCGTTCAGGCGTCCTTGTTGCGGTGGCGCAAGGCGCGCTGCTTCTCGCGCTGCCAGTCCTTGTCCCGCGCGGTATCGCGCTTGTCGTGCTCCTGCTTGCCCTTCGCGAGAGCGAGTTCCAGCTTCACCTTGTTGCGCTTCCAGTACATCGCCGTGGGCACGAGGGTGTAGCCGTCGCGTTCGACCTTGCCGATCAGCTTGTCGATCTCGTGCTTGTGCAGCAGCAGCTTGCGCGTGCGGCGATCGTCGGCCACCACGTGGGTGCTGGCCTGGATCAGCGGGGTGATCTGCGAACCGAACAGGAACAGCTCGCCGCCACGGATCACCGCGTAGGCATCGCCGATGTTGGCGCGCCCGGCGCGGATCGACTTCAGCTCCCAGCCCTGCAGCGAGAGCCCGGCCTCGTAGCGCTCGCCGAGCGCGTACTCGTGGCGCGCGCGCTTGTTCAGCGCGATGGTGCCGCCGCCGGATTCGGTATCCTTTTCTTTCTTCTTGCCTGCCATGCCCGCATTGTCGCACGGGCCCGCACTTCGAACCCCAACGCCCGCCGATGACCCGCATCCAGCGCCACGCCCTCGTCATGCATTCCGCTGGCCGGATGTTCCAACTCGTCAACGAGGTCGAGGACTACCCGCGCTGGTTCGGCTGGTGCGAGCAGGCGCGCATCCTTGAGCGCGAAGGGGACTCGATGGTCGCCCGGCTCGACCTGAAGATCGCGGGCCTGCGGACGAACTTCACCACGCGCAATCGCTGGGTTGAGCCGACGCGGCTCGATCTGCAACTCGTCGATGGTCCCTTCAGGAAGCTGGAAGGCCACTGGAACTTCCATGCCCTCGACGAGGAGGCCTGCAAGGTCAGCCTCAACCTTGATTTCGACGTGGCCGGTGCCCTGGTGGGCAATGCGCTGGCGATCGGCTTCCAAGGCTTGGCCGACCGGCTGGTCGATGATTTCTGCCGAATCGCCAACACCGCGGATCGCGGGCGGGCCTGACGCCGATGGCCGAAGCCGGTGGCATCGACGTGATCTACGCCGAGGCGGGCCGGGCGTGGCGGCTGCGGCTGCCGGCGACCGATGGCCTGACAGCGGGCGACGTGCTGGCGTGCCTCAGGCGGCATGCGCCGTCCTGGCCTGAAGCGGCCTATGCGCCGGCGGCCATGGCCGTGTTCGGTCGGGAGGTCGGCGGGGACGCGCTGCTACGCAACGGCGACCGGCTCGAACTGCTGCGGGTGCTGCCGACGGATCCGAAGCTGGCGCGGCGCGCCCGCGCGGGGGCGGGCAAGCCGGGCTGAGGCGGCTTAGCGGCCGCGGCGCTCCTTGTCCTTGTCGCGGGCGAGGTTCGGGCCGAAGCGCTCGACCTGTTCCTTCGCCATCGCGCTGTCCGCTTCCGGGAAGTACTCGCCTTCCCACTTCGTCAGGCTGTCGCCTTCGAAGTGCACGGTGAAGATCTTGACGACGGCATCGCCGTGGCCGCGCTGTTCGGACGAGACGTAGTCCCAGCGGTTCTGCCGGAACGGATCGGCGACCGAGGGCGAGCCCAGCAAGGCGAAGACCTGGCGCTTGCTCATGCCCGTCGCGAGTTGCTCCACGTTCTTCTGTTCGAGCAGGTTGCCCTGGAAGATCGGCTGGCGGTAAAGGCAGCCCGAGAGCAGGAGAGGGGCGGCGACGGCCAGGGCGATGAGGATGCGGCGCATGGGGACTCGGCGGGTCGGAAACCCCGCGATGATACACTCCGGGCCGTCATGCGCCGCAGCCCCGGTGGCGCTGTTCAGGAGCCCGCGAGGATGCCGATGGAATCCAAAGACCTGCGAAAAGTCGGCCTGAAGGTCACGATTCCGCGCATGCGAATTCTCGACATCCTCGAGAAGCAGCCGTCGGCGAAGCACATGACCGCCGAGGACATCTACCGGGTGCTGCTGGACAAGGGCGACGACATCGGCCTCGCCACGGTGTACCGCGTGCTGACCCAGTTCGAGGCCGCCGGCCTCGTGCTGAAGCACAACTTCGAGGGCGGCCAAGCCGTCTACGAGCTCAACCAGGGCGAGCACCACGACCACATGGTCGACCTCGACACTGGCAAGGTCATCGAATTCCACAGCGACGAGATCGAAGCCCTGCAACACGCCATCGCGGCGAAGCACGGCTACGAGATCGAGGACCACGCCCTGGTGCTTTACGTCCGCAAGAAGCGGAAGTAAGCGCTCGCACCCGGCGCGTTGAGCGCGGCCACCACCGCGAGGATCGCGCGATCTGCCGAGCAGGATCGCTCAGCTCTTCCGGGCCTTTTCCAGCATTTGCCGTGCGCTGGTGCGGACGGCTGACGTGATCTCGACCCCGCCGAGCATGCGGGCGATCTCCTCCACCCGCGCTGGCTCCTCGAGTTTCTCGGGCTGGCTGAAGGTCTCTTCGCCGCTGACTGATTTCGCCACGCGGTAGTGCGCGTGGCCCTGGGCGGCCACCTGGGGCAGATGGGTGACGCAGAGCACCTGGCGGCCACCGCCGAGCTGGCGCAGCTTCTGCCCGACGATCTCGGCGACCGCGCCGCCGATGCCCGTATCGACCTCGTCGAAGACCATGGTCGGCGTGTCGTCGAGGCCGAGGGTGGCCACTTCGATGGCCAGGGCGATGCGCGCGAGTTCGCCGCCCGAGGCGACCTTCCGCAGCGCCCTCGGTGGCTGGCCGGGGTTGGCGCTGACGAGGAACTCGATGCGTTCCGCGCCGGTGGCGATCGGCCGCGCCTCGCTCAAAGGTTCGAAGGTGACCTCGAACACGCCGCCGCCCATGCCGAGTTCCTGCATCAAGGCGGTGATCGCCGAGCTGAGTGCGTTGGCCTGCGCGCGACGGGCGGTGGTGAGCGTCGCGGCGGCGTCGTTCCAGCGCGCGGCGGCGGCTTCGCGTTCGGCCTGCAGGCGGGCCACGCGGCCCTCCGAGCCGCGCAGGGCATCCAGCTCCGCGCGGAGGGCTTCGCGCCGGGCTTCGAGGTCGTGCAGCGCCACGCGGTGCTTGCGGGCGAGGTCGTGAAGGCGGGAGAGCTGCTGTTCGCCGCGCTGCAGGGCTTCGGGGTCGAGGTCGAGCCCGTCGCGGGCGGCCTCGAGCAAACCGGCGGCTTCCTGGAGTTGAAGTCGCGCGGATTCCGCCAGGGCCGCGGCCTCGGCGATATGCGGTTCGTCCGCCGTCCACTTTGAGAGGGCGGCGAGCGCCTGGCCGATGCCCGCGGCCGCGCCGTCGTCGTCGCCGAGCAGAAAGCCGGCGCGATCGCAGGCCTGCACCAGGGCGCCGGCATTCGCCGCGCGGCGGTGCTGCGCGAGCAGGGCGTCGATGTCGGCGGGCGCCAGGGCTTCGCGATCCAGTTCCTCGAGCTGGTGGCCGAGGTAGTCGATGCGGTCGCCGACGTCGCCGCGCTCCTGCAATTGCGCCAGTTCGCGATCCGCGGCCTGCCATTCCGCGGCCTCCTTCTGGACCGGGGCGAGCAGGGGCTGCAGCCGCCCGAAGGCGTCCAGCAGACCCAGCTGGCGGCCGCGATCGAGCAGCGCCTGGTGTTCGTGCTGGCCGTGGATCTCGACCAGCCGGGCGCCCAGGGCCGCGAGCTGCGAGATGCTGACCGCCCGCCCGTTGATCCACGCCTTCGAGCCCCCATCGGCCTTCACGACGCGGCGAAGCTGGCAGGCGCCCTCATCGTCCAGTTCGTTCTCGGCCAGCCAGACGGCCGCGTCGTGGGCGTCGTCCAGCGTGAACTCGGCCGAAAGTTCGGCACGGGCGGCGCCGGCGCGGACCATGCCGGCGTCGGCCCGGGCGCCGGAGAGCCACAGCAGGGCGTCGACCAGCAGGGACTTGCCGGCGCCGGTTTCGCCGGAGATCACCGTCATGCCGGGGCCGAAGCGCAGCTCGGCGGCGCGGACGACGGCGAAATCGCGGAGGGAAAGCAGCTTGAGCATGGGGTCACGGCAGGGAGGGGGGCCGGCCACGGGGTGCCTCGTGCCGGCGAGCGCGAACGCTAGCATCCGGCCATGGCAGCGCCAACGCTTGCCATCGGGGAAGCACGGACTTATCTATGCGACATGTCGCCGTCCTCGCATCGCCTCGACCCCCGTGCCCGCCAGCTGCTGCGCTCCCTGGTGCACCAGTACATCGCCCACGGCGAGCCTGTGGGGTCGCGCACCCTGGCCAAGCAGTCCGGGCTCGACGTCAGCGCCGCGACCATCCGCAACATCATGGCCGACCTCGAGGAGTTGGGGCTGGTCGCCGCGCCGCATACCAGCGCGGGACGCATCCCGACCTCGCACGGCTACCGGGTGTTCGTCGACAGCCTGATCGAGCTGCCGCAGCCGGACGAAGGCCTGGTGCGCCAGCTGTCCCAGCAATTGCCCCAGGGGCAGGGCACCCAGGGCCTGCTGGCCGGGGCCACCGAGCTGCTCTCCTCCATGAGCCATTCGGTCGGCGTGATCACGGTGCCGCAGCGCGCGGCCTTCGCGTTCCGCCATATCGAATTTGTGCCGATCGACGCCCAGCGCGTCCTGGTGGTCCTCGTCTTCATGGACCACGAGGTCCAGAACCGCATCATCCAGACCCGCCGCCCCTATACCCCGGACGAACTGGAGCAGACCTCGAACTACCTCAACCGGCACTACGCCGGCCGGGGCTGGGCCGATATCCGCGCCGCCTTGCTGCGCGAGCTGCAGGACGCCAAGTCCGAGCTGGAGCGCACCCTCGCCGCCGCCGTGGAGCTCTCCGAGCAAGTGCTGCCGGAGGGCGGCGATGACGTATTGGTCGCCGGCCAGACTCGGCTGATGGGCAGTCCCGACCTGGCCGATGTCGAACGCCTGCGCGGCCTGTTCGACGCCTTTGCCCAGAAGCGCGAGATCCTCGGCCTGCTGGAACGCTGTGCCCGGGCCCAAGGGGTCCGCATCTTCATCGGCGAGGAAACCGGGCTGGCTCCCTTCGGCGGCTGCACCGTGGTGACGGCCCCGTACGCGGTGAACGGCCGGGTCCTCGGCGTGCTGGGCGTGATCGGCCCCACGCGGATGGCCTACGAGCAGGTGATCCCGATGGTGCAGGCCACGGCCCAGCTGGTCGGGCAGGCCTTGAAACCGTCGACCGCGGCCCCATAAACGACCCGATCGTCACCGAACTGCCGCAATCGGCGGCCTGGAAAACCCATGAATCACGAGCACGAGCCGGCCGATCCGGCCGAGGCCCCGGAAGGCGCTGCGCCGGGCGAACACCTGTCCACGGAATCGCCGCTGGAGATCGAGAACGCCGAGCTGCGCATGGCGCTGGCCGAACTGCGCGAGCAGACGCTGCGCGAGCGCGCCGAGCTGGAAAACCAGCGCCGCCGCATGGCGCGCGAAGTGGAGAGCGCCCGCAAGTTCGCCAACGAGCGCCTGCTCGGCGACCTGCTGCCGGTGTTCGACAGCCTGCACGCCGGCCTCAAGGCCGCGGGCGCGGAAGCGCACCCGCTGAAGGAGGGGCTGGAGCTGACCCTTCGCCAATTGCTCAAGACCGCGAAGGACAATGGACTGAATGAGCTCGACCCCAAGGGCGAGGTCTTCAATCCCGAATTCCATCAGGCCGTGACCCAGCTGCCGAGCCCTGATGCCGCACCCGGCACCGTGCTCGACGTGTTCCAGAAGGGCTACGTGCTGAACGAGCGATTGCTGCGCCCGGCGCTGGTCGTGGTCGTTGCCGACGCCTGACGATTTCTTGAACAGCTCGCGCCACGCCGGCGCGTCGCGCATGACGACGACTTGAATCGGCGGCCAGCGCACCCATCTCGCAGACATCACTGAAGCGGCGCCGCGCGCCGGACGAATCGAAGAACAGGAGACTCCCATGGGCAAGATCATCGGCATCGACCTCGGCACCACCAACAGCTGCGTCGCCGTCATCGAAGGCGGCAACGTCAAGGTGATCGAGAACGCGGAAGGCGATCGCACCACGCCGTCCATCGTCGCGTTCACCAAGGACGGCGAGACCATCGTCGGCGCCTCGGCCAAGCGCCAGGCGGTCACCAATCCGAAGAACACGTTCTACGCCGTCAAGCGCCTGATCGGCCGCCGCTTCACCGACGCCGAGGTCAAGAAGGACCTCGACCTTGTGCCGTACAGCATTTTCGCCCACGAGAACGGCGACGCCTGGGTGGCGACCGCCGACGGCAAGAAGATGGCGCCGCAGCAGATCTCGGCCGAAGTGCTGGGCAAGATGAAAAAGACCGCCGAGGCCTACCTGGGCGAGACGGTCACTGAGGCCGTGATCACCGTGCCGGCCTACTTCAACGACTCGCAGCGCCAGGCGACCAAGGACGCCGGCCGCATCGCGGGCCTCGAAGTGAAGCGCATCATCAACGAGCCGACCGCGGCCGCGCTGGCCTATGGCCTCGACAAGGGCGACACCAAGGACCGCAAGATCGCCGTGTACGACCTCGGCGGCGGCACCTTCGACGTGTCGATCATCGAGATCGCGAACATCGACGGCGAGAAGCAGTTCGAAGTGCTGGCCACCAACGGCGACACCTTCCTCGGTGGCGAGGACTTCGACGCCCGCGTGATCGATTTCCTCGTCGAGGAGTTCAAGAAGGAGCAGGGCATCGACCTGCGCAAGGATCCGATGGCGCTGCAGCGCCTGAAGGACGCCGCCGAGCGCGCGAAGATCGAGCTCTCCTCGTCGCAGCAGACCGAAGTGAACCTGCCGTACGTGACGGCCGACGCCTCGGGCCCGAAGCACCTGAACATCAAGCTGACCCGCGCCAAGCTCGAGGCGCTCGTCGACGACCTCATCAAGAAGTCGATCGAGCCCTGCCGCATCGCGCTCAACGACGCCGGCCTGCGCACCTCGGAGATCACCGACGTCATCCTCGTCGGCGGCATGACCCGCATGCCGAAGGTGCAGGCGGCCGTGGCCGAGTTCTTCGGCAAGGAGCCGCGCAAGGACGTGAACCCGGACGAGGCCGTCGCCGTCGGCGCCGCCATCCAGGGTGGCGTGCTGGGCGGTTCGGTGAAGGACGTGCTGCTGCTCGACGTCACCCCGCTGTCGCTGGGCATCGAGACCCTCGGTGGCGTGATGACCAAGATCATCGAGAAGAACACCACCATCCCGACCCGCGCCTCGCAGGTCTTCAGCACCGCCGAGGACAACCAGAGCGCCGTCACCGTGCACGTGCTGCAGGGTGAGCGCGACCAGGCCCGCTTCAACAAGTCGCTGGCCCGCTTCGACCTCGCCGGCATCGACGCTGCCCCGCGCGGCATGCCGCAGGTGGAAGTGACCTTCGACATCGACGCCAACGGCATCCTGCATGTCTCGGCCAAGGACAAGAAGACCGGCAAGGAGCAGAAGATCGAGATCAAGGCCGGCTCGGGCCTGAGCGAGGAAGAGATCCAGCGCATGGTCGCGGACGCCGAAGCGAACCGCGAAGAGGACAAGAAGTTCCAGGAGCTCGTGCAGGCCCGCAACCAGGCCGACGGCCTGATCCACCAGACCCGCACGGCCATCAAGGAACACGGCAGCAAGGTGCCCGGCGACCAGCTCGGCGCGATCGAAACCGCGCTGGCCGACCTCGAGACCGCCATGAAGGGCGACGACAAGGGCCAGATCGAAGCCAAGACCATGGCGCTGGCGCAGGCCGCGCAGTCGCTGCAGGCGGCCGCTTCGGCCGGGCCGGCGGATGCGGGTGAGGCCGGTGCGGGCGCGTCGGCGGGCAAGGCGGACGACGTGGTCGACGCCGAGTTCACCGAGGTCAAGAAAGACAAGTAAGGCGTATCCCTCCGAGCTTTCGGCTCGGACGGATCAACGGGCCGCGTTCGACCGGATCAACCGGTCAACGCGGCGTCGTTCGTGGACACCAACAGCGGGTAGCGGATGAGCAAACGGGACTACTACGAGGTGCTGGGCGTTTCGAAGGGCGCGTCGGAAGACGAGCTCAAGAAGGCGTATCGCCGGCTGGCGATGAAGCACCACCCCGACCGCAATCCCGGCGATGCGGCGGCGGAAGAGGCGTTCAAGGAGGCCAAGGAGGCCTACGACGTCCTCTCCGACGCCAACAAGCGCCGCGTCTACGACCAACATGGCCACGCCGCCTTCGAGCAGGGCATGGGCGGCGGTGGCGGTGGCGCGGGCGGCTATGCCGATATGGGCGACATCTTCGGCGATATCTTCGGGGACATCTTCGGCGGTGGCCGCCAGCGCAGCGGTCCGCGCCGCGGCTCGGACCTGCGTTACGTGATGGAGCTCGATCTCGAGGAGGCCGTCGCCGGCATCGAGAAGCGCATCGACGTGCCGACGATGGCGAACTGCGGCTCCTGCGAAGGCACTGGTGCCGAGGACAAGAAGACCGAGACCTGCGGCACCTGCCGCGGCATGGGCCAGGTGCGCATCCAGCGCGGCATCTTCCAGATGCAGCAGCCGTGCCCGACCTGCGGTGGCAGCGGGAAAATCATTCCGAAGCCCTGCAAGGTGTGCCATGGCACCGGCCGCGTGCGCCAGGAGAAGACGCTCTCGGTGAAGATCCCGGCGGGCGTCGACACCGGCGACCGCATCCGTCTGCAGGGCGAGGGCGAGGTCGGCCAGCCCGGCGCGCCCAGCGGCGACCTCTACGTCGACGTGCAGGTGCGGCCGCACCCGGTCTTCGAGCGCGACGGCGATGACCTCTATTGCGAAATTCCGATTCGCTTCTCGCAGGCGGCGCTGGGCGCGAGCATCGCCGTGCCGACGCTGGAGGGCGAGGTCGAAATCAAGATTCCCGCCGAAACGCAGACCGGGAAGCTGTTCCGCCTGCGTGGCAAGGGCGTGCGATCGGTGCGCTCGCGCCAGACCGGCGACCTGCATGCCCGAGTCGTGGTCGAGACGCCCGTGAACCTGACGTCGCGCCAGCGCGAATTGCTCGAGGAATTCGAGCAGACCTTCGAGGGCGAGGAGGCGGCGAGGCACTCGCCGAAGTCGAGCACCTTCTTCGATGGCGTCCGCGCGTTCTGGGACCGCATGACGGGCTGAGCCCCGTGCCCGCCTGCGTTGCAGGCGGCGCGGCACGGCGCGTAGCCTTGCGCGCATGACGAATTCCATCGACCTGCTGGTCCACGGCGCTTCGGGCCGCATGGGCCAGCGCCTCCTCGCGCTGTCCGGCGAGTTTCCCCGTTTGCATCTGGTCGCCGCGGTCGCGCGCGGTACGGCCGGCCTGGTGGTGCCGGAAGGCGTCGCCCTCCCGGCGATGCGGCTTTCCGAGGCGCCGGCGTTCCGACTGCTGATCGACTTCAGCCTGCCCGAAGCCTTTGATGCGGCCCTCGCCTTGGCCGTGCAGCGTCGTGCGGCTTTCGTCAGCGGTACGACCGGCCTGTCGCTGGACCAGTTGAAGGCCCTCGAAGCCGCAAGCCGGCAGGTCCCGGTGCTGTGGTCGGCGAATTTCAGCCTTGGCGTGGCGGTGCTCTCGGACCTGGTCGAGCGCGCGGCCCGCGCCCTGCCGGGCTGGGACCTCGACATCGTCGAGAGCCACCACATGCACAAGAAGGACGCGCCTTCCGGCACCGCCTTGGCGCTCGGGGCCTCGGCCAAGGCGGGCGGGGCGGAGCCGCGTTACGCCAGCCTCCGGGCCGGCGACATCGTCGGCGAACACTGGCTGCAGTTCGCCGGGCAGGGCGAGCGGGTGGAACTGGCGCACCGGGCCACCTCGCGCGACATCTTCGCCCGCGGCGCCCTGGCGGTCGGCGAATGGCTGGCCGGGCAGCCTCCGGGCCACTACACGATGCGCGACTGGGTGGCGGCCAGGGCGCAAGACTGACCGCTGCGGGGCCGTGTGCCTCGCTGAACGAGACACCGCCTCCCGAGGTCGATTCCGCTGGCGTCACGCGGGCTTCGCGGCTAGAATTCCGGCTCGCCTGACTCCCCTCCCATGCGCCTGCCTTCGGCCGGTGCAAGGGAAGCGCACGCCGCGCGCGAGTCACCCCACCGTAAGGCGATCGAAGTGACCCAACCCGCCATCCTCGCGCTCGAAGACGGAACCGTGTTCGAGGGCGTTTCCGTCGGCGCGTCCGGCCTTTCCGTCGGTGAAGTGGTGTTCAACACCGCGCTCACCGGTTACCAGGAAGTGCTGACCGACCCCTCCTACGCGCGGCAGATGGTCACCTTGACCTACCCGCACATCGGCAATACCGGCTTCACGCCCGAAGACGACGAGGCCGCCAAGGTCTGGTGCGCCGGCCTGATCGTCCGCGATGTGCCGCGCCGCCCCAGCAACTGGCGTTCGCGCGAGGCGCTGCCGGAATGGCTGGCGAAGCGCGGCGTCGTCGCCATCGCCGGCATCGACACCCGCAAGCTGACGCGCCTGCTGCGCGAGCGCGGCGCCCAGAACGGCGCGCTGATGGCTGGCGAGATCGACGCCGACAAGGCCATCGAGGCCGCCCGCAAGTTCCCGGGCCTGAAGAACCTCGACCTTGCCCAGGTCGTCACCACCGACCGCGTCCACGAGTGGACGGAAGGCTCGTTGGACCTCGACCGCGGCGGCTTCGCCAAGGCGGATGGCCGCTTCCACGTCGTGGCCTACGACTTCGGCGTGAAGACCAACATCCTTCGCCTGCTCGCCGACCGCGGCTGCCGCCTGACGGTGGTGCCGGCCAAGACGCCGGCCGCGGACGTGCTGGCGATGAAGCCGGACGGTGTGTTCCTCTCCAACGGCCCTGGCGACCCGGCGCCCTGCGACTACGCCATCGCCGCGATCGTCGAGATCCTCAAGGCCGGCGTGCCGACCTTCGGCATCTGCCTCGGCCACCAGCTGCTGGCGCTGGCCAGCGGTGCCAAGACGCTGAAGATGAAGTTCGGCCACCACGGCGCGAACCACCCGGTGCAGGACCTCGATTCCGGCCGCGTGATGATCACCAGCCAGAACCACGGCTTCGCCGTCGACGAGGGCACGCTGCCCTCGACGCTGCGCGTCACCCACCGCTCGCTGTTCGACGGCAGCAACCAGGGCATCGCGCGCACCGACGTCCCCGCCTTCAGCTTCCAGGGCCACCCCGAAGCCAGCCCCGGCCCGCATGACGTGGCCGGCCTGTTCGACCGCTTCATCGGCCTGATGCAGGCCCACCCGCAGGGAGCCCGCTGACATGCCGAAGCGCACTGATATCCAGACCATCCTGATCATCGGCGCTGGCCCGATCGTCATCGGCCAGGCCTGCGAGTTCGACTACTCCGGCGCCCAGGCCTGCAAGGCGCTGAAGGAAGAGGGCTACCGCGTCGTCCTGGTGAACAGCAACCCGGCGACGATCATGACCGACCCGGAGATGGCCGATGCCGTCTACATCGAGCCGATCAACCCGGCCACGGTCGAGCGGATCATCGCCAAGGAAAAGCCCGATGCCCTGCTGCCGACGATGGGCGGCCAGACCGCGCTGAACTGCGCGCTGGACATGGCCGACGCCGGCACGCTGGAGAAGTACGGCGTCGAGCTCATTGGCGCGAAGCGCGAGGCCATTCGGATGGCCGAGGACCGCGAGCTGTTCCGCGTGGCGATGGGCGAGATCGGCCTCGAGTGCCCGAAGGCCGCCGTGGCCAAGAGCTTCGAGCAGGCCGTCGAGATCCAGGCCACCGTCGGCTACCCGACCATCATCCGCCCGAGCTTCACCCTCGGCGGTAGCGGCGGCGGCATCGCCTACAACCGCGAGGAATTCGAGGAGATCGTCAAGCGCGGCCTCGACCTCTCGCCGGTCGGCGAAGTGCTGGTCGAGGAGTCCGTGCTCGGCTGGAAGGAATTCGAGATGGAAGTGGTCCGCGACACCGCGGACAACTGCATCATCGTCTGCTCGATCGAGAACCTCGACCCGATGGGCGTGCATACCGGCGACAGCATCACCGTCGCGCCGGCGCAGACGCTCACCGACAAGGAATACCAACGCCTGCGCGACGCGTCGATCGCGGTGCTGCGCAAGATCGGCGTCGACACCGGCGGCTCGAACGTGCAGTTCGGCATCAACTCGCAGACCGGCCGCGTGGTCGTCATCGAGATGAACCCGCGCGTGTCGCGCTCCTCGGCGCTGGCCTCGAAGGCCACCGGCTTCCCGATCGCCAAGATCGCCGCGAAGCTGGCCGTCGGCTACACGCTGGACGAGCTGAAGAACGACATTACCGGCGGCCTGACCCCGGCCTCGTTCGAGCCGTCGATCGACTACGTCGTCACCAAGATCCCGCGCTTCGCCTTCGAGAAGTTCGCTGCCGCCGACGCCCGCCTCACGACGCAGATGAAGTCGGTGGGCGAGGTGATGGCCATGGGCCGCACCTTCCAGGAGTCGCTGCAGAAGGCTCTTCGCGGCCTCGAGATCGGCAAGGTCGGCTTCGACCCGACCGGCGATGCGGGCCGCGGCGAAGAAGGGCTCACGCGCATCAAGCGCGAGCTCAAGGACGCCCGCCCGGAGCGCCTGTTCCACGTCGGCGAGGCCTTCCGCGCCGGTCTGTCGGTGGACGACGTCTACAAGCTCTCGTACATCGACCCGTGGTTCCTCGACCAGATCGAGGAGCTGATCGCGACGGAGCGCGAGGTCGCTGCCGGTGGCCTCGCCGGCCTCGACAAGCCGCGCCTTCGCACGTTGAAGCGCGCTGGCTTCTCGGACGCGCGCCTCGCCCAGCTGGTTGGCACCGACGAGTCGGCCGTGCGCGCCCTGCGCCGCGCCTTCGGCGTGCGCCCGGTCTACAAGCGCGTGGACAGCTGCGCCGCCGAGTTCGCCACCTCGACGGCCTACATGTACTCGACTTACGAGGACGAGTGCGAGGCCCATCCGACGAACCGCGACAAGATCATGGTGCTCGGCGGCGGCCCGAACCGCATCGGGCAGGGCATCGAGTTCGACTACTGCTGCGTGCACGCGGCGCTCGCGCTGCGCGAGGACGGGTTCGAGACCATCATGGTCAACTGCAACCCGGAGACGGTCTCGACCGACTACGACACCTCCGACCGCCTGTACTTCGAGCCGCTGACGCTCGAGGACGTGCTGGAGATCGTCGACCTCGAGAAGCCGAAGGGCGTGATCGTGCAGTACGGCGGCCAGACCCCGCTGAAGCTGGCGCGCGCGCTCGAGGCCAACGGCGTGCCGATCATCGGCACCTCCCCGGACAGCATCGATCTCGCCGAGGACCGCGAGCGCTTCCAGAAGCTCGTCGATGACCTTGGCTTGCTGCAGCCGCCGAACCGCACCGCCCGCAACGCCGAACAGGCGCTGGCCCATGCGAAGGAGATCGGCTACCCGCTGGTCGTCCGCCCAAGCTACGTGCTGGGCGGCCGCGCGATGGAAGTCGTGTATTCCGACGAGGACCTCTCGCGCTACATACGCGAAGCCGTGCAGGTCTCGAACGATTCGCCGGTGCTGCTCGACCGCTTCCTCGACAACGCCGTCGAGGTCGACGTCGACGTGATCGCCGACAAGGACGGCAACGTCCTGATCGGCGGCATCATGGAGCACATCGAGGAGGCTGGCGTGCACTCGGGCGACAGCTCGTGCTCGTTGCCGCCGTATTCGCTGTCCAAGGAGATCCAGGACCGCCTGCGCGTGCAGGTCGCCCAGCTCGCGCGCGGCCTGAAGGTCGTCGGCCTGATGAACACGCAGTTCGCGATCCAGGGCGAGACGATCTACCTGCTGGAAGTGAACCCGCGCGCCTCGCGCACCGTGCCCTTCGTCTCGAAGGCCATCGGCCGCCCGCTGGCGAAGATCGCGGCGCGCTGCATGGCCGGCCAGACGCTGGCGGAGCAGGGCGCGACCAAGGAAATCATCCCGCCGTACTTCTCGGTGAAGGAAGCGATCTTTCCGTTCGCGAAGTTCCAGGGCGTCGACCCCATCCTCGGCCCGGAAATGCGCTCCACCGGCGAGATCATGGGCGTGGGTCCCACGTTCGAGGAAGCCTTCGCGCGTGCCGAGGAAGCCGCCAACATCAAGGCGCCGGCGCCGGGCAAGAAGGTGTTCTGCTCGGTGCGTGACGCCGACAAGGCGCGCCTGCTGCCGGTGGCCCGCGACCTGCTGGCCCGCGGCCACAAGCTGGTCGCCACCGAGGGCACGGCGAAGTTCCTTGCCAACGAAGGCCTCGCCGTCGAGCGCATCAACAAGGTGGCCGAGGGCCGCCCGCACATCGTCGACCTGATCAAGAACGGCGAGATCAGCTACGTGATCAACACCACCGAGGGGAAGGTCGCCATCGCCGACTCCTTCTCCATCCGCCGCGAAGCGCTGCAGCACCGCGTCACCTACTCGACGACCGTCGCCGGCGCCCGCGCGCTGGTCGGCGCCATCGATGCGCGCAACAACCCGCGCGTGACCTCGCTGCAGGAACTGCACAAGGAACTGAACGCATGAGAGCCCCGCTGACCAGCAAGGGCGCCACCCGCCTGCGCGACGAGCTCGAGAAGCTCAAGACCGTCGACCGCCCGAAGATCATCGAGGCGATCGCGGAAGCACGCGCCCATGGCGACCTCAAGGAGAACGCCGAGTACCACGCCGCGCGGGAGATGCAGGGCTTCATCGAAGGCCGGATCAAGGAGCTCGAGTTCACGCTCTCGCATGCGCAGGTGATCGACATCGCCTCGCTGAACGCGGGTTCGCGGATCGTGTTCGGCGCCACCGTCGAACTGGCCGACGTCGACACCGACGACAAGGTCACCTACACCATCGTTGGCGACCTCGAGAGCGACATCAAGCAGCGCCTGATCTCGATTTCGTCGCCCGTCGCGCGTGCACTCATCGGCAAGCACGAGGGCGACACCGTCACCATCGATGCGCCCGGCGGCCAGCGCGAGTTCGAAATCACCGGCGTCCGCTACATCCCCTGACGCCATGCTGACCCTGCTGCTCGCCGCGCGGCGGCATTTCGCGGGGCAATCCCCATCGCGCGCCGTGGCGAAGGCGCTCGGGCGAGCTACGAGTGACACCGTGGAGCCCGGCGAACTCGCCCAGTTGCGCCGGCCCTTCCGCGTGCGCCCTGCGGGCCAGTGGCCCAGCGCCGCCTTGATCGAGGGAAGCCTGAGGCACGCGAGTGACGTGCAGCCCTTCCAATGGCTGCGCGCCGATCCCGTGTGGTTGCAGCCCGACCTCACCACGGCAAGGCTGATGGCCTGGGGCAACCTCGGGCTCACGGCGGAGGACGCCGAGGCGCTGATGGCCCCGCTGAAGCCGCTGTTCGGCGATTTCGGCTACGTCTTCGAAGCCCGCGAAGCGGAAGCGTGGACGGTGCAGTGCCCGCGCGAGACGAGGCTGCCGTCTTTCCCGCACCCTTTGGCGGCGCTCGGCGATGACGCCTTCCCCTATCTGCCCGAGGGTCCCGACGCGCGGCGTTGGCGCAGCCTGATGGGCGAGGCGCAGGTGCTGATGCACCAGCACCCGGTGAACGCCGAACGCGCCCGCCGCGGCCTACCGCCGGCGAACAGCCTGTGGTTCTGGGGTCAAGGCGCGTTACCCGGCCAGGTCGAAGGGCCAGACGGCCACGTCGCGACCGCCGACCCCGAGTTGGCCGCGTATGCCCTGGCGGCCGGCGCCACGGTGAGTGATCGCGTCGATGCCACGAAGGCCGGCCTGATCGACCTGCGTGCCGAGCGGCGTTGGCCCGTCATCGACGACCTGGTCGCGTTGGCGATGGCTTCGATGGGGCAGGGCGCCTACGCGCAGCTTCGTCTCGATTTCGCCGACGGCCATCGCTTGACCCTGCAGCCTGCGCAGCGCTGGCGGTTCTGGAAACCCGCCTACCAGGGCTTCGCGTGACCGCATCGCCGATCCTGCGACGGCGCGCCGTGCCCGCTGTCGGCGAGTGGCCGTCCCACGTACCACCGTTGCTGCAGCGGCTTTACGCCGCCCGTGGCATCGCTTCCGCCGAACAGGCCGAACTGAAGTTGGCGAAGCTGTTGGCACCCGGTCAGCTGGGCGGCATCGACGCGGCGGTCGACCTGCTGCATGCCGCGCTGCGGCGTGGTGCCCACGTCGTGGTGGTGGGTGATTTCGACTGCGACGGCGCGACCGGCACCGCGGTGGCCGTTCGCGGCCTGCGCATGCTCGGGGCCACCCGCGTGTCCTACCGCGTGCCGCACCGCATCGCCCACGGCTACGGCCTGTCGCCGGCCCTGGTCGAGGAGGAGCTCGCACCGATCGCGCCCGACCTCGTCATCACCGTCGACTCCGGCATCGCCTGCCTGCCCGGCGTGGCGGCCGCGAAGTCGCGCGGTTGGCAGGTGCTGGTGACCGACCACCATCTGCCGGGCGATGCGCTTCCGGCGGCGGATGCCATCGTCAACCCGAACCTGCGCGGCGACGGCTTCCCCAGCAAGGCGCTGGCCGGCGTGGGCGTGGTGTTCTACCTGCTGCTCGCGCTGCGCGCGCGGCTTCGGGACCGCGGCGAACCCGGCGCGGCGGCCGATCTCTCGAGCCTGCTCGACCTCGTGGCGGTGGGCACCGTCGCCGACCTCGTGCCGCTGGACGAGAACAACCGCCTGCTCGTCGCCGCCGGCCTGAAGCGCTTGCGCGAAGGCCGCGGGCAGCCCGGCGTGTTGGCGCTCGCCGAGGTCGCGCAACGCCGCCTGCCGGTGCTCACCGCCACCGACATCGGCTTCGGCATCGGCCCGCGCATCAATGCCGCGGGCCGCCTCGAGGACATGACCCTCGGCATCGAGTGCCTGCTCACCGACGACGCCGATCGCGCGATGCAGTTGGCCAAGCAACTCGACGCGATCAACGCCGAGCGCCGTGAGCTGCAGCAGCAGATGGTGGACGGCGCCGAAGCGGCCGCTTCGGCACTGCCTTTGCCCGAGGGCGGGCACGACGCCTACTGCCTGCGCGACGACGGCTGGCATCCTGGCGTCGTCGGGCTGGTGGCCTCAAAGCTCAAGGAGAAGCTGCACCGGCCGGTGATCGCCTTCGCACCGTCGGATGTGGGTTCGACGACGCTGCGTGGTTCGGCGCGCTCCATCCCCGGCGTGCACGTCCGCGACGCGCTGGCCGACGTCGATGCCCTGCATCCCGGGCTGATCCTGCGCTATGGCGGCCACGCGATGGCCGCCGGCCTGAGCCTCGAGGCGGCGAACTTCGAGGCGTTCCGGCAGGCCTTCGAGACGGCCGTGGCGCACCGGCTCACCGACGAGCTGCGCGACGCCGAGCTGTGGTCGGACGGCGAGCTCGCGCCGCAGGAGCTGAACCGCCCGACCGCCGAGGCGCTGCGCCTGGCCGGGCCGTGGGGTCAGGGCTTCCCCGAGCCGCTGTTCGACGGCGAATTCGAGGTGCGCTCGTGGAAGATCCTTGCCGAGCGCCACCTCAAGTTCGAGCTGGGCATGCCCGGCCGCCTCGGTCCCGTCAACGCCATCCACTTCGGTGGCGCCGCGCTGGGCGCGCCGCCCTCGCGCATCCGGATGGCGTTCGGGCTCGACCTCGACGATTTCCGCGGCCGGCGCGACGTGCAGTTGCTGGTCAGGCACTGGTGGGCGGCCTGAGCGCGGGCTCGGCCGCGCCCCTGCTAGAATCCGCGGTCTTTCGAATCACAGAGAACGCGCCATGGAGACCAATCCCGTGCGCCAGCGCATCGCCGACCTCAAGGGCCGGCTGGATGTGCTGAGGGGGTACCTTTGACTACGACCAGAAGGTCGAACGTCTAGAGGAAGTCAGTCGCGAGCTGGAAAGCCCGACGATCTGGAACGAGCCGGAGAAGGCCCAGGGCCTCGGCCGCGAGCGCTCGGCGCTCGAGAAGGTCGTGCATGGCCTGAAGTCCCTCGATGAGGGCTTCACCGGTGCGCTCGAACTGCTTGAGCTCGCCGAGATGGAGAACGACGAGGACACCTTCAACGCGGTCGTCGCCGACGTCGATGCCGCGCAGGTGCACCTCGAGAAGCTCGAATTCCAGCGCATGTTCAGCGGGAAAATGGATGCCGCCAGTGCGTTCGTCGACATCCAGGCCGGCGCCGGCGGCACCGAGGCGCAGGACTGGGCCGAGATCCTGCTGCGCATGTACCTGCGCTGGTGCGAGTCGCGCGGCTGGAAGACCGAGCTGATGGAAGTCAGTGGCGGCGACGTGGCCGGCATCAAGTCCGCGACGGTGCGCATCGAGGGCGACTACGCCTACGGCTGGTTGAAGACCGAGACCGGCGTGCACCGCCTCGTGCGCAAGTCGCCGTTCGACTCCGACAACCGCCGGCACACCAGCTTCACTTCGGTGTTCGTTTCGCCGGAAGTCGACGACAACATCGACATCACGATCAACCCGGCCGACCTCAAGACCGACGTGTACCGCTCCTCGGGCGCCGGCGGCCAGCACGTGAACAAGACCGAATCGGCGGTGCGCATCACGCACGTGCCGACCGGCATCGTCGTGGCCTGCCAGAACGGCCGCAGCCAGCACCAGAACCGCGACACCGCGATGAAGATGCTCGCCGCGAAGCTCTACGAGCTCGAGATGCAGAAGCGCAACGCCGAGAAGGACGCCGTCGAGGCGACGAAGTCCGACATCGGCTGGGGCAGCCAGATCCGCAACTACGTGCTCGACCAGAGCCGCATCAAGGATCTGCGCACTGGCATCGAGCGCAGCGATACGCAGAAGGTGCTCGACGGCGACCTCGACGAATTCGTCGAGGCCAGCCTGAAGGCCGGCCTCGAGGTCGGCGCCAAACGGAGCGATGCGGCCTAAGGCGGCATCCACGCGTTCCTCCCTTCTCGCGTCATCACTTCCTACACCCAAGACCCCCATGTCCGACCCGACCAACGCCCCGCCGCCGCCCGCCGCCGAAAACGCCCCCGATGAGAACAAGCTCATCGCCGAGCGCCGCGCGAAACTGACGGCGCTGCGCGGGCAGGGGGTGGCCTTCCCGAACGACGCCAAGCGCGAGCACTTCGCGGGTGACCTCCAGACCGAGTTCGCCGACAAGGACCAGTGGACGGCCGAAGCCTTGGAAGCCAACAGTCGCTCCGTGCGCATCGCCGGCCGCCTGATGGCCAAGCGCGTGATGGGCAAGGCGGCGTTCGCACAGCTGCAGGACATGAGCGGGCGCATCCAGCTCTACCTCGTCGGCGCGGACCTGGGCGAAAGCTACGACGCCTTCAAGGGCTGGGACATCGGCGACATCGTCGCGGTCGAAGGTGGCCTCACCCGGACGCGCACCGGCGAGCTCTCGGTCAAGGTGGCGGCCATCCGCCTGCTCACGAAAGCGCTTCGCCCGCTGCCGGACAAGTTCCACGGCCTCGCCGACGTCGAGCAGCGTTACCGCATGCGCTACGTCGACACCATCGTCAGCGAGGAGTCGCGCGAGGTCTTCGTGCTCCGCTCGCGCATCATCGGCGCGATGCGCCGTTGGCTGGATGCCCGGCGTTTCCTCGAGGTCGAGACGCCGATGATGCATTACATCCCCGGCGGCGCCACGGCCAAGCCGTTCATGACGCACCACAACGCGCTGGACTTGGATTTGTACCTCCGCGTCGCGCCGGAGCTGTACCTCAAGCGCCTGGTCGTCGGCGGCTTCGAGCGCGTCTACGAGATCAACCGCAACTTCCGCAACGAGGGCGTGTCCACGCGGCACAACCCGGAGTTCACCATGCTCGAGCTGTACGAGGCCTACGCCACGTACACCGAGATCATGGACCTCACCGAGGGCGTGATCCGCGACGTGGCCCAGGAAGTGCTGGGCTGCACCGCGCTGGAATGGGAGGGCAGGGCGATCGACCTCGGCCCCGCCTTCCGCCGCTGGCGCATGGACGATGCCGTGCGCGAAGCCGACCCCACGATCACCGCCGCCGACTGCCGTGATCGCGAGGCGCTGGCGAAGCACTGCGCGCGCCACGGCGTGCACGTGAAGCCCTCCTACGGCTGGGGCAAGCTGCTGCTGGAACTCTTCGAGAAACTCGTCGAAGGGAACCTCGTGCAGCCGACCTTCATCACGCATTACCCGGTGGAAGTCAGCCCACTCGCCCGCGAGAGCGACACCGAGCCGGGTATCACCGACCGATTCGAACTGTTCGTCGGCGGCAAGGAGATCGCCAATGGCTTCTCCGAGCTCAACGATCCCGAGGACCAGGCCGCGCGCTTCCGGGCGCAGGTCGAGGCCAAGGACGCCGGCGACGACGAGGCCATGCACTTCGACGCCGACTACATCCGAGCACTTGAAGTGGGACTGGCTCCCACCGGCGGCTTGGGCATCGGCATCGACCGCCTCGTGATGCTGCTGACCGACCGCGCCTCGATCCGCGACGTCCTGCTGTTCCCCTACATGCGGCCCGAGGGCTGAGCCCGTTGCCCTGGCGGGCTCCGGTCGCGGCCCGAAGTGGAACTGTGGGGGGCTTCACGTTTTTTGACATCCGTTGACGAAGCCTGCGTGTGACGCAGTTCGCACTGCTAGAGTCCGGGGCTTGCTGACTCCCCTGACGTGCATGCCGACGACCGTCCGCGCCCCCGAGCGCCGTGTCCCGCCCGCCAGCCCCACCATGGCGGGGATCACGCGCTGTTTCGTTGTCAGCCTTCTGGCCGCCTTGGCCGGTCCCTTGGGCGCGGCCGTTCAGACCGTCGCCGACCGCTTTGTCGTCACCGAGAATTCGTCGGCGCTCACCTTCCGGGTGCTGGCCAATGACCGCATCCCGGCGGCCGAATTGGCGAATGGCACGCTGACGATCCTTCGCGCCCCGTCGCTGGGCTCGGCGTCGATCAATGGCTCGGGCACGACGGGTACGGTGGCGGACGATGTCCTCGTCTACCAGCCGGCCAGCGATCGCAGCGGCGACGATTCCCTGCGCTATCGGGTCTGCGGGGGCGGCGCCTGTGCCGAGGGCGAGGTCGCCATCGTTGTCCGTCCCATCGCCGAATCGATCACGCTCGCCGTCACCTCGGCCAGTGGCTACCAGGACCTCACCGCCGCCAACGTGCGCGCGCTGCCGTCGGCGCGCTTCCTCGCCAGCGCCCTCGTGGAGCCCCAGGTGTCGGAGTTCCCGCTCGCGGAGGATCCGACCCCCTGGCTGCCCTTCGCCGGCAATGCGGCGCTGTCACTGCGCGTGCTTCCCTCGGCGCCGACGGCGCGAGAGTGGCGTGTCCTGGTCGACGCCCGTTCGTTGTCCTCGGGCAACGTGGACGTCTACCTCGGCATCGACAGCAATCGCGATGGGCGTGCCAGCGCCGACGAACTGCGCTGTTCCGCCGGCATGTCCGCCACCGCGGAGCGTTGCGAGATGGCCGTGACGGTGCCGACCTGCGGCAACCTCGCGTATTGGATGCTGGTGGTGAACGCCGGGGGTGTCGCCCACACCGCGCGCGTCGAGACCTTCGAAGTGCCGATCGACGCCGGCGACGGGAGCTTGGTCGCGACCGGGCCGGGCAACATCGCCGCCCGCGCTTCGTTCCCGCTGCGCGTGGGCTGGAACGCCCCCGCCCTCGCCGACACGCAGAGCCGCGTGGGCTACGTCACCGTGCAATCGGCGGCGGGGGGCGTGGTCGGCAGCGTGCCCGTGCGCGTGAATCGCGCGGGGCGCGTCGAGAACGGCATGGCGCTCGCCAGCGGGCAGGAACGCAGCTTCCGCCTGCCCGCCGGGGCGGCGCAGGACCGCCTTTTCATCGACGTCCCCTCGGGCGCGAGCAGCTTGTCCGTCACGGCCCGGGCCAGCGAAGGCTTCGACCTCTATTTGGCTCGCGTGCCGGCGCCCGTCGCCAGCGCCGCCATTCCCACCATCGCCGCGGCGCCCGCCCGCACTGCGGCGGCCGCGGTTTCGAGCGCCACGGCGCCGTTGCAAACCCTTTCGGTGAGCGGCGCCGCCCTCTCACCCGGCCGCTGGTACATCGTCCCGAGCAATCCCTCCGCCCGCATTGGCGAAGTCGCGGTCCGCGCGACCGTGGCCGGCACGGCGCCCACGGTTCGGCCGGGCGGATACTTCAACACCGGCCGCTCGGGCCATGGCCTGTTCCTCTATCCCGCCGGCAGCGAATGGGCCGGGCTCTGGTACACCTACCTGCAGGACGGGAGTTCGACCTGGTACTACCTTCAGGGGCCGGCACCCGGGGCGAACGGCCAGTGGCGCGGCACCATCTACCGGAGTGCGTGGGATGGTTCGCGAAACACGCTCGCGGTGGTTGGCGAAGCGGTGACGACCCCGACCGGTGCGGATGCCTTCACCTTCAGCTATCGGCTGGACGGCCAGTCGGGCAGCGAGGCGTTCGCCAGCTTCGGCCGCGGCTGTCCCAGCTTGAACGGCGTTCCGCTGAATGCGAGCAGCCACTGGTTCGATCCCGCGCGTGCAGGCAGCGGCCATAGCGTGCAACTCCTGCCCAATTACGAGTTCTACGCGGCTTTTGTCTACGACGCCGCGGGTGTTCCGCGCTTCCTCACCGCCGAGCGCTCGGGTTTCGCCGGCGCCACCGCCAGCGTGCCGCTCGAGCAGCTCACCGGCTTCTGTCCGCTGTGCACGCGCTCGGCGGCGCCGACCCGACGCGTCGTGGGGTCGCTGTCGCGCACCTATTCGAACGGCCTTCTGGCAACGATGGCGCTCGATGCCACGTTTGCCGCCGGCGTCACGGGGCGTTGGAGCTCGACCGATACCGTCCAACTGCTTGGCGGTAGCACGGCCCTCCAGGGCTGCGCGCTCTGATCGGCGATCAGCGCAACCAGTGGCTGATCGGGGCAGGGCGGCCGAACAGGTAGCCCTGCGCGTGGTCGCAGCCAGCCTCGAGCACTGCGCCGAGCATCGCCTCTGTCTCCACCCCCTCGGCCACCGCGCGCATGTCGAGGCGATGCGCCATCCCGGAGATCGCTTCCAGCAGCGCGCGGGTGCGGGGGTTCCCGGCATCGGCGACGAAACTCTGGTCGATTTTCAGGATGGCGGCGGGCAGGTGGCGCAGGTAGCCCAGCGAGGAGTAGCCCTGTCCGAAGTCGTCGATGGCCAGGCGCACGCCCTGCTTGGCCAGGCGCTGCAGTGCGTTTGCGTTGCGCCCCACGTCGTGCAGCACGGCGGTTTCCGTCACTTCGATCATCAGGCTGTGCGCTGGCAGGTCCCAGATCGCCAACGCGGCCAACACCTGCTCGCAGAGCGCGGGATTGTCGAAGGCGCGGGCGGACAAGTTGACCGCGCAGTACAGCTCCGGATGGCGGCGCTGCAGGGGCACGAACTCGCGCAGGGCGACCTGCAGCGTCCAGCGCGTCAGTTCTTCGGCGAGTCCAGCGTCCTCGGCCATCGGGATGAACACCGACGGTGCCACCGCGTTGCCATCGCCGCGACGCCAGCGGGCCAGGGCTTCATATCCGACCACGCGTTGTTCGGGCAGGGTGACGATCGGCTGGTAGACGAGGTCCAGCGCGTTTCGCGACAGTGCATCGCGGAGCTCCGTCACGATCGCGTCCTGCGTGTAGTCGCGGGCGATGGCGATGGTTTCGCCCTCACGGAGGGCGTGCACGACGGCGGCGCTCGCACGCTGTTGCAAGGATGTCGGTGATTCCCCCGGTTCGGTCGCGAGCGCCGCGCCGACGGTGGGCATCAGGTGCAGGTGGCGGCCACCGGTGACGATCGGGGTTTCCAGTTCGCGCAGGATGCGCTGGGCCGCGAGTTCGGCATGGCCGAGCCCCAACAGCCGCGGAAGCAGCACGTAGAAGTCGCCATGGCCGCTGCGCAGCAGGTGGTCGCCGGGGCGCAGAGCGGCGACGATCCGGGCCTCTGCTTCATCAAGGGCCGCTTCCGCCAGTGGCTGCCCGTGGGCGGCGGCCAGGGCAAGGCGCTGCCGGAAATGCACCTGCAGGAGCGCCAGGCTGGCGTTCGGCGACGCCGACTTCAGCAGTCTTGCCGCGGAGGTCTGGTAGGCCGGCCAGCCCGCTGGCGTATCAGAGGAAGAACTCGGCGAGGTCAAGGCCGTAGGCTCCCGGTTGCAGCGCGCGGTGGATGGTCAGCCGCGGGCCATCGGCCTCAGGCTGTTGCCAGAGGTCGACTTGCCGGAAGGCGGGATTGACGGTCTTGTCCGGGCGCGTCAGCACGGTGACTTTCGGCAGCAGCCGGCGCGCACTGTTCTGCGCGGTGACGACGGCCACCTCGCCACTGCTGAGCTCGACCAGCGATCCGGTCGGATAGACGCCGATGCTCTGGCTGAACTGTTCGATCAATTCCGACTGGAACAGGCGGTCGCGTTCGCGGTACAGCGCCTGCAATACATGGTGCCGGGCCGAGGCAGGCTGGTAGATGCGCGCACTGCTCATGGCGTCGAAGCTGTCGACGATGCCGAGCATCCGCGCTTCGAGGGGAATCTCGAAGCCGCGGCGTCCCGCCGGGTAGCCGCTGCCGTCGTGGCGCTCGTGGTGGTGCGCCACCGCGCTGCGGATCAAGGGCGTGGTGCCGGGCGTCGAATCCAGTTGCGCGAGGCTGGCTTCCACGTGCCGTTTCATCGTTTCGCGCTGGGCATCGGACAGCGGCGCTGCGTGGTTGACGGTCCCCTCCGGCAGCGACGCCATGCCGAGGTCCATCAGCATGCCTGCGCTGGCGAGCTCAACGAGCACGCTGCCGGGGAAGCCGAGCTGGCGACCGAAGGCCGACATCAAGGCCGCACAGTTCACCGCATGGCTGTAGGCGTAGGGATCGCGCTCCTTGAGGCTGGCCAGCCAGAAGTAGGCATCCGGGTTGCGGATGACGCTGGCGACGACGGGTTCGACCGCGGTGCTGATTTCCTCGATCGAGAGCTTCCGTCCTTCCCGGAGGTCGGCCGTGAGGCGCTTGGAGAGCTTTTGCGCCTCGTTGGCCGCGAACTTGATGCGCGGCAGTTCCTCCTCGAGGCTGGCGCTGATGCGGTACTGCGTGGGCGCGCCGACGTGGCGCAGGCCGCTGCCGCCGCTGTGCACGTCGAGACTCATCAGGACCGCCTCGGGCGTGCCATCGACGCTGCGGATGCGATCGATGAACACGTAGTCGGCGTGTTTTCGCACCGCGATGATGTCGTCCACGGTCCGGATCATCACCCCCTGCAAGGGGAAGGAAGTCGTGTCCCACGACCTTCCTTCCAGCCGGCAGACAAACATGCCGGGCTGGAGCTCGTTGACGTTGAGCCGGACCTCCTCGACAGCCATCGCGCGGTATCAGGCCGTCGCTTTCGCGGCGGCGTCGCGGAGTTCGCGGCGAAGGATCTTGCCGACGTTGGTCTTCGGCAACTCGGTGCGGAATTCGACGATCTTCGGGAGCTTGTAGCCGGTGAGATTGTCCTTGCAGAAGGCCTTCACCTGCTCGGCAGTCAGGTTCGGGTCCTTGCGGACGATCACCACCTTCACCGCCTCGCCCGACTTGTCGTCCGGCACGCCAACGGCGGCGACTTCGAGCACGCCTGGCATCGTCGCGAGCACATCCTCGATCTCGTTCGGGTACACGTTGAAGCCCGACACCAGGATCATGTCCTTCTTGCGATCGACGATGTAGAAGAAGCCCGCCGGATCCATCTTCGCCATGTCACCGGTATGCAGCCAGCCCTCGGTGTCGATGGACTTCGCGGTTTCCTCGGGCCGCTGCCAATAGCCCTGCATCACTTGCGGGCCCTTGATGCACAGCTCGCCCACCTCGCCATGGGGCAGCGTGCGTCCGTCGTCATCCTTCACGCAGGCATGGGTCGACGAGATCGGCAGGCCGATGGCGCCATTGAACTCCTTCAGGCTCAGCGGGTTCATGCACGCGGCCGGCGACGTTTCGGTCAGGCCATAGGCCTCGACCAGGGTGCAACCGGTGACCTTCTTCCAGCGCTCGGCCACCGCGCGCTGCACGGCCATGCCGCCGCCCAGGGTCAGGTGCAGCGAGGAAAAGTCGACGCTATCGAATCCCGGCGTGTTGAGCAGGCCGTTGAACAGGGTGTTGACGCCGGTGATCGCGGTGAACCTCACCGACTTCAGCTCCTTGACGAAGCCGGGCATGTCGCGCGGGTTGGTGATCAGGTGGTTCAATCCGCCGAACTTCATGAAGACGAGGCCGTTCGCTGTCAACGCGAAGATGTGGTACAGCGGCAACGCGGTGATGATGATTTCCTGGCCGGGCTTCGCGTTCGTGCCGATCCAGGCCGAAGCCTGCTGCATGTTCGCGACGAGGTTGCGATGGGTGAGCATCGCGCCCTTCGCGACGCCGGTGGTGCCGCCCGTGTACTGCAGGAAGGCGATGTCGGTGTTGCGCAGGGTGACGGACGGCAGCGCGTGCTTGGCGCCCTCCGACAGTGCATGGCGGAAGTTCACGGCGCCCGGGAGGGCGTAGTCCGGGACCAGCTTCTTGATGTACTTGACGGCGAAGTCGACCACGAGGCCCTTCGGGAAGCCGAGCATTTCGCCGACGGACGTCACGATGACCTGCTTCACCTGGGTGCCGGCCACCACTTCGGCGGCGGTGTGGGCCACGTTCTCCAGCACCACGAGCACGCTGGCTCCAGAGTCGTCGAGCTGGTGCTTCAGCTCGCGCGGCGTGTAGAGCGGGTTGGTGTTGACGACCGTGAGCCCCGCACGCAGAGTCCCGAAGATCGCGATCGGGTACTGCAGGACGTTCGGCATCATCAGCGCGACGCGATCGCCCTTCTTCAGCTTCAGCACGTTCAACAGGTAGCTGGCGAACTGCTGGCTGAGGCGGTCAATGTCGCCATAGGTCAGGACCTTGCCCATGTTCGAGAACGCCGGGCGGTCGCGATACTTGGCGATGGCGTTATCGAGCACCGAGACGATGGACGGGAACTCGTCCACGTCGATTTCCGCGGGAACGCCCTGCGGATAGCTGGACAACCAAGGACGCTCAATGCTCATCGACAACACCCCTATCGCGTGGACCGGACGGCACTCCGATGCGGTGCCGTACGGAATTTCGAGTATTCGCTCGATTGCAGCACAGGGGGCGATATCGGGCAAGACGCGCGCACGCAGTTTTCCACTCGTACCGAGGGAAAAACGTCGCGGTCTTCTCGCCACGCTGACAGTGGTCGCCCTGGTCGCGCTCGCGGGCTGCGCCGGGCCGCCGGACGAGGCGGCCCTCCGGGCGCGGATCGACAGCCTGCAGGTCGCGGTCGAGGCCCGTGATGCGGACGCCTTGCTGGACGCGGTGGACCCGGAGTTCGGCGGTCCCGACGGCATGGATCGCGAGGAACTCCGCCGTTACACGACATTGATGCTGCTGCGCCAGCAGAACGTCGGCGTCGTGCTGGGCCCGGTCGAGGTCGAGCTCCACGGCGACCGGGCTGCGGCACGCTTCGACGCCGTCGTGACCGGCAGCAACCGCTTCATTCCGGAGGGCGTCGAGGCCCGCCGCGTCGAGACGGTCTGGCGTCGCGACGGGGACGAGTGGGTGCTCGTCAGTGCTGACTGGTCGAGGGCGGCCTTGGACGACTGAGCGGCGCCCGACCGCCATGACGACGAAGGCCGCCCGGAGGCGGCCTTCGCAGATCGACCATTGCCCGCGCGAACGCAGGCCCGGCCGGTGGATCAGGCCGCCTTGGCGCCCGACGCGAGCTGGCGCAGCACGTAGTGCAGCAGGCCGCCGTGGCGGAAGTACTCGACTTCCTTCGGCGTCAGCAGCAGCACCTGGGCCTTGAAGCTGACCACCGAGCCGTCCGGACGCTTGGCCGAGACGTCCGCGACCTTGCCGGCGCCGTCCTGCAGGCCGGTGATCGAGACCACCTCGTCGCCCTTCAGGCCCAGCGTCTGGGCGTTCTGGCCGTCGACGAACTGCAGCGGCAGCACGCCCATGCCCACCAGGTTCGAGCGGTGGATGCGCTCGAAGCTCTCGGCGATGACGGCCTTGATGCCCAGCAGGTTGGTGCCCTTGGCCGCCCAGTCGCGCGACGAACCGGTGCCGTACTCCTTGCCCGCGAACACGACCGTGCCCACGCCCTCGGCCTTGTACTTCATGGCCGCGTCGTAGATCGCCAGCTTCTCGCCCGACGGGTAGTGGATGGTGTTGCCGCCTTCCTCGCCGCCCAGCATCAGGTTCTTGATGCGGATGTTGGCGAAGGTGCCGCGCACCATCACGTCGTCGTTGCCGCGGCGGGAGCCGTAGCTGTTGAAGTCCACCGGGGCGACGCCGCGCGACTGCAGGAACTTGCCGGCGGGCGAGCTGGCCTTGATGTTGCCGGCCGGCGAGATGTGGTCGGTGGTGATCGAGTCGCCGAAGATGCCCATGACGCGGGCGCCGTGGATGTCGCTGATCGACCCCACATGCATGGTCATGCCGTCGAAGTACGGCGGGTTCTTGATGTAGGTGCTGTCGTCCCACTGGTAGGCGTCGCCGTCCGGCGACTCCACCGCGTTCCAGCGGCTGTCGCCGCGGAAGACGTCGGCGTAGTTCTTGGCGAACATCTCGGGGCCGATGGTGGCGGCGATGGTGTCGCCGATTTCCTTGTTCGACGGCCAGATGTCCTTGAGGTAGACCGGCTGGCCGTCCTTGCCCGTGCCCAGCGGCTGCGTGCTCAGGTCGAGGTCAGTGGTGCCGGCGATCGCGTAGGCGACGACCAGCGGCGGCGAGGCGAGGTAGTTCATCTTGACCTCGGCGTGCACGCGGCCTTCGAAGTTGCGGTTGCCCGAGAGCACCGAGGTCACGACCAGGTCGCCGTCGGCGATCGCCTTCGAGACGGCCTCCGGCAGCGGGCCGGAGTTGCCGATGCAGGTGGTGCAGCCGTAGCCGACGACGTGGAAGCCGAGGGCTTCGAGGTCGTCCATCACGCCGGCCTTCTTCAGGTAGTCGGTGACGACCAGCGAGCCCGGGCCGAGCGAGGTCTTCACCCACGGCGCGACCTTCAGGCCCTTGGCCGCGGCGTTGCGGGCCAGCAGGCCGGCGCCCAGCATCACCGCCGGGTTCGAGGTGTTGGTGCAGGAGGTGATGGCGGCGATGACCACCGCGCCGTCCTTGAGCTTGGTGCCCTGGAAGTCGGCTTCGCCCGAGGTCTTGGCCGGGTTCTTGGCGGCGCGCGCCTCGGCCATCGGCTTCAGCGCTTCGCGGTAGACCTTCTGCATGTCGGACAGCAGCACGCGGTCCTGCGGGCGCTTCGGGCCGGCCAGCGAGGGCAGCACGGTGCCCATGTCGAGGCTGAGCGTGGAGCTGTACTCGGCTTCGACCGACGGGTCGCGCCACAGGCCCTGAGCCTTGGCGTAGGCCTCGACGAGGGCGATCTGCTCGGCCGAACGGCCCGAAAGGCGCAGGTAGTTCAGCGCTTCGCCGTCGATCGGGAAGATGCCGCAGGTGGCACCGTACTCCGGGGCCATGTTGGCGATGGTGGCGCGGTCGGCCAGCGGCAGCTGGTCGAGGCCGTCGCCGTAGAACTCGACGAACTTGCCGACGACGCCGTGCTTGCGGAGCATCTGGGTGACGGTGAGCACGAGGTCGGTGGCGGTGGCGCCTTCCGGCAGCTTGCCGGTGAGCTTGAAGCCCACGACCTGCGGGATCAGCATCGAGGACGGCTGGCCCAGCATCGCGGCCTCGGCCTCGATGCCGCCGACGCCCCAGCCCAGCACGCCGATGCCGTTGATCATCGTGGTGTGCGAGTCGGTGCCGTAGACCGTGTCCGGGAAGGCGTGCTCGACGCCGTCGATGCTGCGGGTCATGACCACGCGCGCCAGGTTCTCGAGGTTCACCTGGTGGACGATGCCGGTGTTCGGCGGCACGACCTTGAAGTTGTCGAAGGCCTTCTGGCCCCAGCGCAGGAAGCTGTAGCGCTCCTTGTTGCGCGAGAACTCGATGGCGCCGTTCTCGTCGGCGGCCGAGGGCTTGCCGAACACGTCGACCTGCACCGAGTGGTCGATGACGAGTTCGGACGGGATGAGCGGGTTGATGCGCTTCGGATCACCGCCCAGCTTCTTGACCGCATCGCGCATGGCCGCGAGGTCGACGACGCAGGGGACGCCGGTGAAGTCCTGCAGCACCACGCGCGCCGGCATGAAGGCGATCTCGGTGTCCGGCTCTTTCTTCGGCTCCCACTTCGCGACGGCCTCGATGTGGCCCGCGTTGACGGTGACGCCGTCCTCGCAGCGCAGCAGGTTCTCGAGGAGGATCTTCATCGAGTAGGGCAGGCGCTTGATGTCGAAGCGCTGGCCCAGCTTGGGCAGGCTGTAGAAGGCGTAGGACTTGCCGTTGACGGCAAGCGTGTCGCGGGTGGCGAAGGAGTCGCTCATGGATGGCTCCAGGCTGGTGGTGCGGCGAAAAGGGTCCGGTCGCACCGCCTCACGGCGGGGCGCTGGCAGTCGTGAATTATGCCGGAAGCCGCCCCGTTCCGGGGCGGATTCAATCGAGCGGCGACAGCAACTGGTGGGCCGCCTCGGTCATGGCCCGGCGGCGGAGCAGGAAGTCCAGCCGGCTGCCCCCCATCTGGCGCCAGAGCACCGCGGCGCGAAGACCGCAGAGGAGCAGGGCGCGGACTTCGGCCACGATCGGCGGCTGGCCGAGGTAGACCGGGTTGCCTTGCACCAGCACGCGCTGCCCGATCGGGCTCACCTGCTCAGCATAAAGGTCGCCGAGTCGATTGATGACCGTGGGGTGCATCGGGCCGAGGTGCTGGCGCTGGCGTTCGACATCGCGCAGCGTCGACTGCACGCGGTCGCCGGCGGTCGGGTGCCGGACGAAGCTGCGTTCGAGGGCGAGGAGGGTCAAGCCCATCCGGCCGACGGCCGGGTCCTTTGGTCCGTGCCCGAGCAGGGCAAGAAGCTCCCGCAGGCCGCGGTCCAGGCCGCGGCCCAGCGTTTCGGTGCCGCCGTAGATCGTCTCCGCGTCGTCAGCCTCGAAGCGGAACAGGCTGTCGAAAAGGACCGATTCCGGATGCTGCTCCGTCTGGCCCAAGGAGGCCAGTTGCTGGACGAGCTTCAGGGATTGCGCCAGGGCGGCGAGGGCGATGACGCGTTCGATCATGGGGACGCTGGTGCGAAGAAGGGAGCGATGGGGGTGGCGACGGTGGCGCGAAGCGGGTCGAGCGGGGCATCGGTGGCGGCGATCACCGCGCCGCCCAAGCATTGCTCGCCACGGTAGAGCACCAGCGATTGGCCGGGCGTGACGGCGCGCTGGGGTTCGTCGAAGTGGACGTCCACGCCCTGGTCGTCGCGAGGGAGGACGGTGCACGCCTGCGGCGGTTGGCGGTAGCGCACCTGCGCCTCGCAGCGCAGCGGGAACGCGGGCGGCTCGCCGGCGATCCAATGGAAAGCCTCGCTGCGCAGGACCTTGGACTTCAGCAGCGGCGTGTCGCCCTGCTCGACGACGAGGCGGTTGTGCGCCGCGTCCTTGCCGACGACGAACCATGGGGCATCGGGCCGGCCGCGCACGCCGCCGATCCGCAGGCCCTCGCGTTGGCCCAAGGTGTAGAAGGCGATGCCGTCGTGGCGGCCGAGAACCCGGCCGCTGGCATCGACGATCTCGCCGGGCGTGATGGCGATGTAGCGCGACAGGAACTCGCGGAAATCCCGCTCGCCGATGAAGCAGATGCCGGTCGAGTCCTTTTTCTTCGCCGTGGCGAGGCCGAGGCGGGCGGCAATGGTCCGCACCTCCGTCTTCGGCAGCTCGCCGACGGGAAAAAGGGTGTGGGCCAATTGCGCCTGGCCCAACTGGTGCAGAAAGTAGCTCTGGTCCTTCGAGCCGTCGACCCCGCGCAACAGCCGCCAGCGCCCATCGAGCTGGTCGACGCGGGCATAGTGCCCCGTGGCGATTTTCTCCGCGCCCAGCGCCTTTGCTTCGTCGAGGAAGGTCTTGAACTTGATCTCGCGGTTGCAGAGCACGTCCGGGTTCGGCGTGCGCCCGGCGCGGTACTCGGCGAGGAAGGTCTCGAACACCCCCGACCAGTAGTCGGCCGCGAAGTTGCGGGCGATGAAGGGCAGGCCGAGCTGGCCGCAGACTTTCAGGGCATCGCGGCGGTCGTCCTCGGCGCGGCACTCGCCGCTGCCGTCCTCGTCCCAGTTCTGCATGAACAGGCCGGCCAGCGATTCACGGCGCTCGCGCAGCAGCCAGGCTGCCACCGACGAATCGACGCCGCCGGACATGCCGACGATGACGCGCGCCGACGGGGCATTCATCGTCTTTCCCTCACAGCGCGGCGACCGCCTCCAGCGGCAGCCGGCGGCCATCGAGGGCGTCCTGCACCACGCGCCAGACCAGCGGGCTGCGGTGGTCCGCCTCGCGGGCGCGCAACTCGGACGGCGTCAGCCAGTGCGCCTGCACGATGCCGGCATCCAGCGGTCGCTCCGGATGGTGCTGGACCGGCTCCGCGGTGAAGGCGAGGCGGAGGTAGCTCCGGCCCGTCTCGGGGGCCTGCCACTGGTAGGCCCCGACGAAGGCGGTCAGCCGCACCGTCCAGCCGGTCTCCTCCAGCGTCTCCCGAACCGCGGCATCGACGATGGCCTCGTCGGGTTCCAGATGGCCGGCCGGCTGGTTCAGCACCCGGCGGCCCCCGACCTCCTCCTCGACCACCAGCAAGCGGCCATCGCGGAAGACGACCGTCGCGACGGTCACGTCGGGTTGCCAGAAACGGCCTTGGCGATAGCTCAACGCGGGGCTCCGTGGCCGCTTGGGGGCCGGATCGGGGGAAGCCCGCATTGTGACGTCGGCATGCCGCAGCGTCCACGTTCGCGCACGTGGCCACTGGCCCTTGCCGTCGCGCGCGAAGCGCCTCATATACTGGCCCCATGAGCCAACACGAACGCCCTGATTCCGACCATGAACGTGGCCTCGCCGTCGAAACGGCGAAGCCCGAACTGGAACGCCCGTCGCTGTACCGGGTGGTCCTGCTGAACGATGACTACACCCCGATGGATTTCGTCGTCGAGGTGCTGCAGGTGTTCTTCGGCATGAACCGCGAGAAGGCCACCCAGGTGATGCTGCACGTGCACACGCGCGGCAAGGGCGTCTGCGGCGTCTACACACGCGAAGTGGCAGAAACGAAAGTGTCGCAGGTGAACGATTTTTCACGGACGCACCAGCATCCCCTGATGTGCACGATGGAAAAGGCCTGAGCCGCCCCCATATCCGGGTCATTGCCCTGGAGGCCCCGAATGTTCAGCAAAGATCTCGAATTCACCATTGGCCAGTGCTACAAGCAGGCCCGCGAAGCCCGCCATGAGTTCATGACGGTCGAGCACCTGCTGCTCGCGCTGCTCGACAATGCCTCGGCGGTCCAGGTCCTCAAGGCCTGCGGCTCCGACAACGGCCGCCTCGGGCAGGACCTGCGCAACGTCATCGCCGAGACGGTGCCGATCCTCCCCGAGGACGACACCCGCGACACGCAGCCGACGCTGGGCTTCCAGCGCGTGCTGCAGCGCGCCGTCTACCACGTGCAGAGCAGCGGCCGGAAGGAAGTGACCGGCGCCAACGTGCTGGTGGCGATCTTCGGCGAGAAGGACAGCCACGCGGTCTACCACCTGCAGCAGCAGGACGTGACGCGGCTCGATGTCGTCAACTACATCTCGCACGGCGTCGCCAAGAGCGGCGAGTCGACCGACGCCAAGCCCGCCGATGCGCCGAAGTCGGAAGGCGAGACGGGCGAGGACGGCCAGCCGAAGCAGAATCCGCTCGAAGAATTCGCCGCCAACCTCAACCAGCTCGCCCGCGAGGGCAAGATCGACCCGCTGATCGGCCGCGAGGCGGAGATCGAGCGCACCATCCAGGTGCTGTGTCGCCGCCGCAAGAACAACCCGCTCTACGTCGGTGAGGCGGGCGTGGGCAAGACCGCGCTGGCCGAAGGCCTCGCCTGGCGCATCGTCGAGGGCGACGTGCCGGACGTGCTGAAGGACGCCACGGTCTATTCGCTCGACCTTGGCGCGCTGGTCGCCGGCACCAAGTACCGCGGCGACTTCGAGAAGCGACTGAAGGCCGTGGTCAACCAGATCAAGAAGGAGCCGAACGCCATCCTCTTCATCGACGAGATCCACACCATTATCGGTGCGGGCTCGGCGTCGGGCGGAACCATGGATGCGTCGAACCTCATCAAGCCGGCCCTGCAGACGGGCGAGCTGCGCTGCATCGGCTCGACGACCTTCCAGGAATACCGTGGCGTCTTCGAGAAGGACCGCGCGCTGGCGCGCCGCTTCCAGAAGATCGATGTCGTCGAGCCGACCGTGGCGGAAGCCGTGGCCATCCTCAACGGCCTGAAGGGCAAGTTCGAACTGCACCACGACGTGACCTACAGCGCCGATGCGCTGCAGGCGGCCGTCGACCTCTCGGTGAAGCACATCGGCGACCGCCTGCTGCCGGACAAGGCCATCGACGTCATCGATGAGGCCGGTGCCCGCCAGCGGCTGATGAGCGAGGACAAGCGCAAGTCGTTGATCGACGTCGAGGAAGTCGAGCTCATCGTCGCGAAGATGGCGCGCATCCCGCCGAAGCAGGTCAGCGCCTCGGACAAGGACGTGCTCAAGAACCTCGAGCGCAACCTCAAGATGGTGATCTTCGGCCAGGACTCGTCGATCGAATCCCTGGTGTCGTCGATCAAGTTGGCGCGCTCGGGTCTTGGCAACCCGGACAAGCCGATCGGCAACTTCCTCTTCGCTGGCCCGACCGGCGTCGGCAAGACGGAAGTCACCCGCCAGCTCGCCATGCAGCTGGGTATCGAGCTGGTCCGCTTCGACATGTCGGAGTACATGGAGCCGCATTCCGTCAGTCGCCTGATCGGCGCGCCCCCGGGCTACGTCGGCTTCGACCAGGGCGGCTTGCTGACCGAGAAGATCGTCAAGACGCCGCACTGCGTGCTGTTGCTCGATGAAATCGAGAAGGCGCATCCGGACGTGTTCAACATCCTGCTGCAGGTGATGGACCGCGGCATCCTGACGGACACCAACGGCCGCGAGGCGAATTTCCGCAACGTCATCATCGTGATGACGACGAACGCCGGTGCCGCCCAGGCAGCGCGCCGCACCATCGGTTTCGTCGAGCAGAACCACAGCACCGACGCGATGGAAGTGATCCGCAAGGCCTTCACGCCGGAGTTCCGCAACCGACTCGATGCCGTGGTGCAGTTCAGCGCGTTGGGTTTCGACCACATCCTGCGCGTCGTCGACAAGTTCCTGATCGAGCTCGAGGCGCAGTTGCAGGAGAAGCACGTGGCGATGTCGGCGACGCCGGAAGCGCGCCAGTGGCTGGCCGAGCACGGTTTCGACCCGCAGATGGGCGCGCGCCCGATGGCTCGCCTGCTGCAGGACAAGATCAAGCGTCCGCTGGCCGACGAACTGCTCTTCGGCAAGCTGGTGAACGGCGGCAAGGTCGAAGTGGGCGTTCGCGACGGCCAACTCACGGTCGAGGCCTTCGCCGAGCCGGAGAAGCTGCTCCCCGCCACCGTGGAGTGAGGCCCGGCCGGCCGGGCCCGGAAACGAAAAACGGCAGCCGAGGCTGCCGTTTTTCTTGGCATGGAGCGCGCGCGGCGCTTACTTCATGCGGTATGTGATGCGGCCCTTGGTGAGGTCGTAGGGCGTCATTTCAACCTTGACCTTGTCACCCGTCAGGATCCGGATGTAGTTCTTGCGCATGCGGCCCGAGATGTGCGCCGTGATGACGTGGCCGTTTTCGAGCTTCACGCGGAACATGGTGTTCGGCAGCGTTTCGGTCACGGTGCCTTCGAACTCGATGGAATCGTCTTTTGACATGCAGCGGGCTTCTGGCCTTGGCGGTCTGGGGCGGGAAAGGGGGTGAATCGAAGGCGCGGAGTGTGCCACGCCGGGCTTCTACTTGCAAAAATCCGGTTAAGCGGGTGGGGCCGGGTTCAGTCCACCAGCTGCTTGGCCGGGAAGGCGGGTGCAGCCCAGTCGAGGGATGGGGCGCGGCTGGCGGTCCGAGGACGGAAGGTCGCGAGGAATCGGTCGCGTGGCCACACGTCCCCGCCCATGAAGCGCAGGTGCGGGTTTTCGATCTGCGCGTCGAACCAGGGCCAGCCGAGCGCCCGAAGCCGATGGCCCAGCGCCGCTAGGGCGGCCTTCGAGCCCCCGCTTTCGAGGCTGACCATGCTTTCGGCGTGGAAGCCGGTGCCCACCGAGACCCCATAAAGCCCGCCGACGAGCCGCTCTCCATGCCAGACCTCGACGCTGTGCGCGTGCCCGAGCCGGTGCAACTGGCCGTAGGCGCGCTGCATCGCCGGGGTGATCCAGGTGCCGTCCTGGCCGGGCCGGGGCGCGGTGGCGCAAGCCGCGATCACCCGATCGAAGGCGGTGTTGAACCGGACCTCCCAGTCGCTCCGCCGCAGTTCGCGACGGAAGCGCGTTGACAGCCTCACGCCATCGCTTCGGAACACGAGGCGCTCGGACGGTGACCACCAGAGGATCGGCTGGCCTTCACTGAACCAGGGGAACATCCCGGCGGCGTAGGCATTCACCAGGCGCACGGGCGAGAGATCGCCACCGATGCACACCAGGCCGTCGGGCTCCTCCAGCGCGAACTCGGCGGGCGGGAAGGGTGAAGCGGGGTCGGGCCCCAGCAGCAGCGGGCGGCTCATGGCGAGCGGAAGGGGGAGTGCGACGACAGCGAATCGCGGTAGCGCCCCGTCGCTTCGCGCTCCGCGGCGCACCAGCGCGTCAGCGCCTGATGGAAGCGCGGTTCGGCCAGCCAATGACGGCTGTGCGTGGTGGCCGGAAGAAAGCCGCGTGCCAGCTTGTGCTCGCCCTGCGCGCCGGGTTCGAAACGGTCGAGGCCGTTCTCGAGGCAGTACGCGATGCCCTGGTGGTAGCAGGCTTCGAAGTGCAGGCCCGGCACGTCGGCGGCGGCGCCCCAATAGCGGCCGTAAAGCGTGTCGTCGGAGCGCAGGCACAGCGCGCCGGCGATCGCCTCATCGTCGCGCTCGGCGAGGATCAGGACGACGGCGGCGGGCAAGGCCGCGCACAGGTGCTGGAAGAAGGCGTCGGTCATCGCCGCGTGGTTCCACTTCTCGGCGAAGGTCTGCCCGTAGAAGCGATGCATCGCCGCCATCGGCGCCCCTCGGGCCGCCTCGCCATCCAGCACGCGGAGACGCACACCGGCTTCGGCGACCCGGCGGCGGTCCGCCTTCAGGTTCTTGCGGCGCTTGTGATCCAGCGCCGCGAGAAAGTCGTCGAACGTCGTCCAGGACGGGTCGCGCGTCCAATGGAACTGCACGTCCTCGCGGGCCAGCCACGAGGCGTCGAAGGCCTCGAGATCGTCGGCGTCGAGGAAGTTCGCGTGCAGCGAATGCAGGCCGAGCCTCGGTGCCGCCCCGCGCATCGCCTCGATGAGCTCGCGCTTGTGCGCCGGGTCCTTCGCCAGCAGCCGAGGGCCGGTGACGGGCGAGTAAGGCACGCCGACCAGCCATTTCGGGTAGTAGTCGAGGCCGTACTGTGCATAGGCATTCGCCCAGGCGTGGTCGAACACGAACTCGCCGTGCGAGTTGCCTTTCGCATAGGCCGGGGCCGCGGCGAGCAGGGTGTCGCCCTCCCACAGGGAGGCATGGAGGGGCGTCCACCCGTATTCGGGGTCGAGGCAGCCGTGCGCTTCAAGCCCGGCGAGGAAGGCATGGCTCGTGAACGGATGAGCCCCGCGGTTCAGCGCGTCCCACGTCGCCGCGGGGATCTCGTCGAGCCGGCGATGGAGGCGGAGCTCGGGCATCGCCGGCCGCGCCGCGCTTACTCGTGCTTGTCGAGGAATTTGTCGGCGTCGAGGGCGGCCATGCAGCCCGAACCCGCCGAGGTGATGGCCTGGCGGTAGACGTGGTCGGCCACGTCGCCGGCGGCAAACACGCCCGGGATGCTGGTGCCCGTGGCGCCGCCGTCGAGGCCCGACTTCACCTTGATGTAGCCGTCGCGCATGTCGAGCTGGCCGTCGAACAGCGAGGTGTTCGGGCTGTGGCCGATGGCGACGAAGAAGCCCGTGACGGCGATCTCGCGCGTGCTGTCGTCCTTGACCGAACGCAGGCGGGCGCCGGTGACGCCGCTGTCGTCGCCGAGCACTTCGTCGACGGCGTGGTTCCACACCAGCTCGATCTTGCCGGCGGCGGCCTTGGCGAACAGCTTGTCCTGCAGGATCTTCTCGGCGCGCAGGGTGTCGCGGCGGTGCACGAGGTAGACCTTGTTGGCGATGTTGGAGAGGTACAGCGCCTCTTCGACCGCGGTGTTGCCGCCACCGATCACGGCCACGTCCTGGCCGCGGAAGAAGAAGCCGTCGCAGGTGGCGCAGGCGGAGACGCCGCGGCCCTTGAAGGCTTCTTCGGACGGAATGCCGAGGTACTTGGCGCTGGCGCCGGTGGCGATGATCAGCGCGTCGCAGGTGTATTCGCCGCTATCGCCCTTCAGGCGGAACGGACGCGAACCCAACTCCGCCGTATGGATGTGGTCGAAAACAATCTCGGTCTCGAAGCGCTCGGCGTGCGCCTGCATGCGCGCCATCAGGTCCGGACCCATCAGCCCGTGCGCGTCGCCGGGCCAATTGTCGACTTCCGTCGTCGTCATCAGCTGGCCGCCTTGCTGCAGGCCCGTCACCAGCACCGGCTTGAGATTGGCGCGCGCGGCGTACACGGCGGCCGTGTAGCCGGCGGGGCCGGAGCCGAGGATGAGCAGGCGGGAATGCTTGGTGGCGGTCATGTCGTTATACTTTCGCGGCTTCGTGGCGGTGTGCGGCGCAACAAAGCGCGGCATGCGGGCTGCAAAGCTTGGGGGCCGAGGCCCCTCAAATCAAGGTTGCATCGACGTTGCTTCCAGGCCGCCTCACGGCGGCTTCATTCGTTCAACGCGCGCGTCCCGCGCCGCCCCCTGGAGCCCAGCCCCATGCGTATCGGTATCCCCCGCGAAACCAAGACCCTCGAAGGCCGCGTGGCCCTCGTGCCCGCCGCCTGCGCCGATCTCGTGCGCCGTGGCCATGAGGTGTGGATCGAGAAAGACGCGGGCATCAAGAGCGGCTTCAGCGACGACGAATACACCGCGCTTGGCGTGAAGATCGCGCCGGACGCCGCCGCGCTCTACGAGAAGGCCGAGCTGGTGGTGAAGGTGAAGGAGCCGATCGAAGGCGACCTCAAGCACCTGCGCAAGGACCACCTGCTGTTCTGCTACCTGCACCTCGCGGCCGAGCCGGTGCTGACGCGCAAGCTGCTCGACATCGGCCTGACCGGCGTCGCGTTCGAGACGGTGGAACTCGACAACGGCGACCTGCCGCTGCTGACCCCGATGTCGATCGTCGCCGGCCGCATCGCCGTGCAGGTGGGCGCGCACTACCTGCACCAGCCGATGGGGGGCAAGGGCAAGCTCCTCGGCGGCCTGCCGTCGACCGAGCGTGGCAAGGTCGTGGTGCTCGGTGCCGGCGCCGCCGGCGGCAACTCGGCCGCGCTCGCCGCCTCGAGTGGCGCGAATGTCGTGGTGTTCGAGAAGCGCCAGGACCGCATGGCGCAGATGATGGCCCTCGGCCCGAACGTCACCGCGCTTTACCCGTATGAGGACGCCGTGGCCCGCGAGCTGCGCGACGCCGACCTCGTCATCGGTGCCGTGCTGGTCACCGGCGCGAAGGCCCCGCACGTCGTCTCGCGCGAGATGATCAAGGGCATGCAGAAGGGCAGCGTGCTGGTCGACATCTCGGTCGACCAGGGTGGCTGCTTCGAGACCACCCGTCCGACCACGTGGAAGGAGCCGACCTACGTCGAGGAAGGCGTCATCCACTTCGCGGTGACGAACATGCCGGGCGCCGTGCCGCAGACCTCCTCGCAGGCCATCTGCGCCGCCATCCTGCCGTGGGTGCAGAAGCTGGCTTCCGGCCAATGGCGGGACAACGCCGCTCTGGTCCGCGGCATCAACGTCGAGGGCGGCCAGATCGTGCACCCCGCCCTGAAGGACATGGCGCTCTGAGCCCCGCGCGCTACACTCCCTGCGGCAAGTTCCCGCAGGGAGTGGATGCGTGCTGATGCAGGGCGTGGAGGGCAGGGCACTGGACCGCAAACAGAAGCTGTGGCGCGAAGTGGCGCTGGTGGTCGCCGCGCCGGCCCTGCTTTACCTGCTCGCCAGCCTCGTCAGCTATTCCTCGGCCGATCCCGGCTGGTCCCGGACCGGCAGCGTGGCCGGCGAAATCCAGAATTTCGGCGGCCCTGCGGGTGCCTACATCGCCGACTTCGCCTTCGGGCTGTTCGGCTGGATGGCCTACACCGTCCCCCTCATCCTCGGCGGCATCACCTGGGTCGCGCTGTTCGGCATGGACAGCGACGGCGACGGCCAGGTCGATCTCGGGCCGGCCCTGCGGCTCGTCGGCATCGTCGGCGTCCTGGTGGCCGGCACCGGCCTGATGCAGCTCTGGTTCGGCGCCTCCGCGGCCCTTCCGACCACGTCGTCGGGCGGCGTGCTGGGCGAACTGGTCGGCCGCTCGGTCACCGTGGTGTTTGGGCGGGCCGGGGGGCATTTGCTGCTGCTCGCGCTCATCCTCGTCTCGATCACGCTGGCGACGGGCCTCTCGTGGTTCGCGGTGATGGAGTGGATCGGTGCCCGCATCCTCGGGCTGTTCGAGCGCGCCAAGGCCGGCCGCGAGCAGGCCGCCGAATGGCAGCGCACCCGCGTGATGCGCGAGGAGCGCGAGGAAGTCCGCAAGGTCGAGACGCAGAAGCGCGCCAAGCGCGAGCCGGTGCACATCGAGGCCCCGGCCCCGGCCGTCGTGGAGAAGAGCGAGCGGGCCAAGCGCGAGCAGCAAATCCCGCTGTTCAATGCCGTGCCCGAAGGCGGCTTGCCGCCGCTGTCGCTGCTCGACGAGCCCAAGGTGCAGGAGCGCGGCTACAGCGAGGAAACGCTGGAAACGCTGTCGCGGCAGATCGAATTCAAGCTCAAGGATTTCCGCATCGACGTGCAGGTGGTCGGCGCCTATCCCGGTCCCGTCATCACCCGCTTCGAGATGGAGCCGGCGCCCGGCGTGAAGGGCAGCCAGATCAACTCGCTCGACAAGGACATCGCCCGCGGCCTCTCGGTGAAGTCGGTGCGCGTGGTCGACGTCATCCCCGGCAAGTCGGTGGTCGGCCTCGAAATCCCCAACACGAAGCGCGAGATGATCTTCCTCTCGGAGATGCTGCGCTCGAAGGAATACGACAAGTCCCCGAGCCCGCTGACGCTGGCGCTCGGCAAGGACATCGCCGGCCGCCCCACCGTGGCCGACCTCGCGCGCATGCCGCACCTGCTGGTGGCCGGTACCACCGGCTCGGGCAAGTCGGTGGCGGTCAACGCGATGGTGCTCTCGCTGCTGTACAAGGCCTCCGCCAAGGACGTGCGGATGCTGATGATCGACCCGAAGATGCTCGAGCTCTCGGTCTACCAGGGCATCCCGCACCTGCTGGCCCCGGTCGTCACCGATATGAAGGAGGCGGCGAACGGCCTGCGCTGGTGCGTGGCCGAGATGGAGCGCCGCTACAAGCTGATGAGCGCGGTCGGCGTGCGCAACCTCGCCGGCTTCAACCGCAAGGTGAAGGACGCGCGCGACGCCGGCCAGCCGCTGATGGACCCGCTGTTCAAGCCGAACCCGGAGCTCGGCGAGCAGCCCCGTCCGCTGGAGGAACTGCCGTACATCGTCGTCTTCATCGACGAATTCGCCGACATGATGATGATCGTCGGCAAGAAGGTGGAGGAGCTGATCGCCCGATTGGCGCAGAAAGCCCGCGCCGCGGGCATCCACCTGATCCTCGCCACGCAGCGCCCGTCGGTCGACGTCATCACCGGCTTGATCAAGGCGAATATCCCGACCCGCATCGCCTTCCAGGTGTCGAGCAAGATCGACTCGCGGACGATCCTCGACCAGTCGGGCGCCGAAACGCTGCTCGGCCACGGCGACATGCTCTATCTGCCGCCGGGCACGGCGCTGCCGGAGCGCGTGCACGGCGCCTTCGTCTCCGACGAGGAAGTGCATCGCGTCGTCGAGTTCCTCAAGCAGCACGGCGGCGGCGCGGATTACGTCGAAGGCGTGCTGTCCGAGGTACAGACCATGGCCGACGGCAGCGTCGTCGGTCCGACCGGCCTGCCCGAGGCGGCCAGCCCCGAGGACAGCGAGAACGACCCGCTCTACGACCAGGCCGTGGCCTTCGTCACCGAGAGCCGCAAGGCCTCGATCTCCTCGGTCCAGCGCCGCCTCAAAATCGGCTACAACCGGGCCGCGCGCCTCGTGGAAGCGATGGAGCAGGCCGGTATCGTCTCGCCGGCCGAGCACAACGGCGACCGCACCGTCATTGCCCCGCCGCCCCCGCGGTGACGCCTCCATTCAGTCGCGACGCCGGACACTTTCCGGCGTCCTTTCCGGCCCGATCCGCCCCGCCATGACGATCCGCGTCCCGTTCCACATCGCCTTCGCCGCCTTGATCCTCGCGCCCGCCCTGGCCGCGGCCAGCGCGGGGCGCGAGGCGATCACCCGCTTCTCCACCGACCTGCGCAGCCTCGATGGCCGCTTCGCCCAGCAGGTGTTCGACGCCAACGGCACCGCCACCGACCGCAGCTCGGGGCGGATTTCGCTGAAGGCGCCGCGCCAGTTCCGCTGGGAGTACCAGCAGCCGTACCCGCAGTTGATCGTCGCCGACGGTGACCACCTGTGGCTCTACGACCCCGATCTGGAACAGGTCACCGTGCGCGTGCAGAGCTACGAGGAGCAGTCGAGCCCGCTGGCCGCGCTGATCGATCCGGGCGAGCTCGACCGCCAGTTCGTGGTGAGCGACGGCGGACAGGCGAATGGCCTGACGTGGGTCGACCTCAAGGCGCGCAAGCCGGAGGACTCCGCCGTGCAGTCGGCGAAGCTGGGCTTCGACGCCACGGGCCTCGCCACGATGGTGTTCGAAGACCAGCTCGGCCAGCGCACCGAGGTGAGTTTCAGCCAGTGGAAGCGCAACGGCGCGCTGCCGGCCGACCTGTTCCGCTTCACCCCGCCCGAGGGCGTGGACGTGGTCGGCGAGACCCGCGACAGCGCCGAAGTGCGCCCGTTGCAAGAGTGAGCGCCCCGCTCGCCGAGCGCATGCGTCCGCGCGACCTCGACGAGGTCGTCGGCCAGCGCCGGCTGCTGGATCCGAAGGCCGCCCTGCGACGCGCCCTCGATGCGGGGCGCGTGCATTCGATGATCCTCTGGGGACCCCCAGGCTGTGGAAAGACCACGCTCGCCCGCCTCGTGGCCGCGCAGAGCAGCGCGCGCTTCCATTCGATCTCGGCGGTGATGAGCGGCCTGCCCGAGGTGCGCAAGGTGCTGGGCGAGGCCGCCGAGGCCTTCGCCCGCGCCGAGCGCACGGTGCTGTTCGTCGACGAGGTGCACCGCTTCAACAAGACGCAGCAGGACGCCTTCCTGCCGCACATCGAGGCCGGGCACATCGTCTTCGTCGGTGCGACCACGGAGAACCCGAGCTTCGAGCTGAACTCCGCGCTGCTTTCGCGCTGCCGCGTGCACGTGCTCGAAGCGGTGTCCGCTGCCGACATCGCCGGGGCCCTGCGCCGTGCGCTGCTCGACCCCGTGCGCGGCCTCGGGACATTGGGGCTCGCCATCGAGGACGACGCCCTCATCACCATTGCCCAAGCCGCCGACGGCGATGTGCGCCGCGCGCTCACCCTGCTGGAGATCGCCGCCGAGATCGCCGAGGGCGGGCGCATCGATGCGGCCACGCTGGCGCAGGTGCTGGCCGATCGCACGCGCCGCTTCGACAAGCAGGGCGAGCAGTTCTACGACCAGATCTCCGCCCTGCACAAATCGGTACGCAGCTCCGACCCCGACGCGGCGATCTACTGGTTGGCGCGGATGCTCGACGGCGGCTGCGACCCGGCCTATCTCGCCCGAAGGCTGACGCGCATGGCCGTCGAGGACATCGGCCTCGCCGACCCGCGAGCGCTCGACATGGCCATCGCGGCTTGGGAAGCCTTCGACCGACTCGGGGCACCGGAAGGCGAGCTCGCCCTCGCACAGCTCACGCTGTATCTCGCCAGCTGCGCCAAGAGCAATGCCGGCTATGTCGCTTGGAAGGCCGCGAAGGCCGACGTGGCGAAGCACGGCACGCTGGAGGTGCCGATGCCGCTGCGCAACGCACCGACGGCCTTGATGAAGGGCCTCGGCTACGGCCAGGGCTACCAGTACGACCCCGATGTCGACGGTGGCGTGGCCCTCGGCCAGGTCTGCCTGCCCGATGCCCTCGACGGTCGCGTGTACTACCTGCCCGTCGCGCGCGGGATGGAGATCAAGCTGAAGGAAAAGCTCGACACCCTGCGTGAGGCGCGCCGCGCGGCGCGCGCTGACGGGCGCGCCGGTTCGACGTCCCGAGGCGGGCAGGGCGCATGAACCCCGTGCATCTCGCCTTGGCGATGCTGGGCGGCGCGTTGGGCGCCGGTCTCCGCTACTGGCTCGGGGCTTCGCTGCTGCAGAAGTTCGGCGAAGGCCTGCCTTGGGGCACGCTGGCCGCCAATCTGGCGGGCAGCTTCCTGGCTGGCGTGCTTTTCGCGCTGTTGGCGCAACGCGGTTCGCTCGGTGATGCCCTGCGGGCCTTGCTGATCGTCGGCGTGATGGGCGGCCTGACCACCTATTCCGCGCTGATGCTGGAACTGATGGCCTTCCATCGCGGTGGCCATCCGGAGCGTGCCTTGGGCTATCTCGCACTGACCCTGGTCGGCGGCCTCGCCCTCGTGTGGCTGGGCATGCGCCTTGGCGAAGCCCTTCGCGGTCCGCTGCCCCCGACGCTGGGCTGATCCTCCCCCCGGGCAATGGCATGGTGGCTGGGGCGCAAGCGATAATCCGCCTCCTGTTCCCGCGAGACGCCCTCGATGCTTGACCCGACCCTGCTGCGCGCCGAGCTGGCCGCCACCGCCGAGCGCCTGAAGACCACGCGCGGCTTCGCCATCGACGTCGAGGCCTTGCAGTCGATCGAAGCCGAGCGCAAGCAGATCCAGGTGCGCACGCAGGAGCTGCAGAACCTGCGCAACACCCGCAGCAAGGCCATCGGCATGGCCAAGGGCAAGGGCGAGGACGTTGCGCCGCTGATGGCCGAGGTCGCCGCCATCGGCGACGAGCTGAAGGCCTCCGAGGCGCGCCTCGAGGCGATCAAGGCCGAGATCGATGCGATCGCTTCGGGCATCCCGAACCTGCCCGATGCTTCGGTGCCCTCCGGCGCCGACGAGACCGGCAACGTCGAGCAGCACCGCTGGGGCACGCCGCGCTCCTTCGATTTCCCGGTCAAGGACCATGTGGAACTCGGCGCCCGCGACGGCATGCTCGACGGCGATGCCGGGGCCAAGCTCAGCGGTTCGCGATTCACCGTGCTGCGCGGCGGTGTCGCCCGCCTGCACCGCGCGCTGGCCCAGTTCATGCTCGACCTGCACACCGGGGAGCACGGCTGCCTCGAGGTGAACGTGCCGCTGATCGTCAACGCCGACAGCATGCGTGGCACCGGCCAGCTGCCGAAGTTCGAGGAAGACCTGTTCTCGACCACGGTGGGCGAGGGCAGGCGCTACCTGATCCCGACCTCGGAAGTTTCGCTGACCAACCTCGTGCGCGACGAGATCGTCGACGCGGCGCAGCTGCCGATGCGCCTCACCGCCCACTCGATGTGCTTCCGCGCCGAAGCCGGCAGCGGCGGGCGAGACGTGCGCGGCATGATCCGCCAGCACCAGTTCGAGAAGGTCGAGCTGGTCACCCTCGCCACGCCAGAGCAAAGCCCCGCCGAGCACGAGCGCATGACCCGCAATGCCGAAGTCGTGCTGGAGAAGCTCGGCCTGCCGTACCGACGCATGCTGCTGTGCACCGGTGACATGGGCTTCTCGGCCACCAAGACCTACGACCTCGAGGTCTGGCTGCCGAGCCAGGCCACGTACCGCGAGATCAGCTCCTGCTCGAACTGCGGCGACTTCCAGGCGCGCCGCATGCAGGCGCGCTTCCGCAACCCCGCCACCGGCAAGCCCGAGCTGCTGCATACGCTCAACGGATCGGGCGTCGCGGTCGGCCGTGCGCTGATCGCCGTGATGGAAAACCACCAGAACGCCGACGGCAGCATCACCGTGCCCGAGGTTCTGCGCCCCTACCTCGGCGGCGCCGAGCGAATCTGAGCAAATCCCGATGAGTAGCGGCGAACTCGATCTCAACGACCTGAAGCTGTTCGCCCTCGTCGTCGAGCATGGCGGCTATGCCGCCGCCGAGCGCGCCTCCGGCGTGCCGAAATCGCGCTTGTCGCGGCGTATCGCCCAGCTCGAGGAGGATTTCGGCGTCCGCCTGATCCAGCGCTCCACGCGCAAGTTCGCCGTCACCGAGGTTGGCCAGAACGTCTTCAAGCACGCGCAGTCGATGCTGGCGCAGGCGCAGGCCGCGCAGGAGGCGGTGCAGGTGCTCAGCGCCGAGCCGCGCGGCGTGGTGCGCGTGAGCTGCCCGGTCTCGCTCTCGCAGCGCTTGTTGTCACGCGTGGTGCCCGGTTTCCTGATCAAGCACCCGAAGGTGCGCCTCCAGGTGCACGTGGCGAACCGCCGCGTCGATGTCATCGAGGAGGGCTTCGACGTCGCCCTGCGGGTTCGCACCAAGCTGGATACCGACGGCGACCTCGCGATGCGCCGCTTCGGCGAGTTCCGCGAGCTGCTCGTCGCCAGCCCGATCTACCTCGCTCGCCACGGCCGTCCGATCGATCCGGAGGCCCTCGCGGACCACGTCACGCTGAGCATGAGCGAGGACGACGCGCGCCAGGTGTGGGAACTGCACGGCCCCAACGGCGAGACCCGCAAGGTCGAGATCAAGCCGCGGTTGATGGCGCTCGATTTCCCGCTGCTTCAGGAAGCCGCCATGGCCGGCATCGGCATTGCGCTGATGCCCGAGGCCGCCTGCGTCGATGCCGTGCGCGCCGGGCGGCTGGAGGTCGTGATGCCGGCCTGGAGCCTGCAGCAGGGCATCTTCCACGCGGTGTTTCCTTCGCGGCGTGGCCAGCTGCCGGCCGTGCGCGCCTTCATCGACCATATGGTCGAGGAGTTCCCGCGCCTGATGGGCGAAGCGCGGCTGTAGGTCGGCGAAGGGCCGGGCAGGGCGCACCTGCGGCGCGGGAGCGCCGCGGCTACAATGCCCGGGTCACGGAGAGATGGCCGAGTGGTTTAAGGCAGCGGTCTTGAAAACCGCCGTGGTGGTGACACCACCGTGGGTTCGAATCCCACTCTCTCCGCCATA